>Ga0136643_10008520_pt1 | contig 15000 bp, 3 predicted proteins | sample TergutLab28metaG_FD_96883 | JGI IMG/M metagenome (GOLD analysis project Ga0136643, IMG submission 96883) | Labiotermes labralis P1 segment gut microbial communities from Petit-Saut dam, French Guiana - Lab288 P1 (version 3) (version 3) | ecosystem: Host-associated > Arthropoda: Insects >... | reverse complement strand
ATATATCACTTGTTGCTATGATGGCATTGTGGTAGCATGTCTGTAATAGAATATAATATAATCTATTAGCTATTAGTTCATGTTAAAGTTACATATATCACTTGTTGCTATGATGGCATTGTGATAGCATGTCTATAATAGAATATGGTATAATCTATTAGTTATCGTCTCCATCATTCCAGGTGTAATTTAACCTGATTGTCCTAGTGTTTACTGATGTAGATCCAAATACCTGGAATGATGGAGACTATAACTAATAGATTATACCATATTCTATTATAGACACGCTACCACAATGCCATCATAGCAACAAGTGATATATGTAACCTTAGCATGAACTAATAGCTCCCTGAAGATGGTTTAAACATAAACCGAAACATGTCGGACATTTTAACTATTTTAACAAATTAAAGTTTTATAATGTCATTTAAAAAGTGTGCATGTGTTGGTGAATATATATGAATATATGTGAATATGCACGGTGAAATACTGAAAACATTTTGTTAGTACCTTCTCGTTATCTGCACCCGAAAGGGCGGGACTGACCAAGATGTGGGGAGAAACTTGGAAGTACTACATTTTTAGACCTGTGCTATTTGCCGTTGAAATCATTGTCTTGGCACATTCAGAGTCAATAAGACCTACTTATTTACATCACAGTTTTCTGCCACATGTTTCTAGGTTAATCATTTTATTCAGTTAGAAAATGTAATATTATCAACAAGAGTGGAATCAAACAAAGATTATACAATGAACATAAAACGTGTATTCTGAAATACTGCAAATAGCAATATTTTAACATATACATGTTGTATCTAAAATGCGTGGACAATTCCGAGGTGAGTTCTTTACATCAAAACAAAAAAAAAAGTAAGTATTAACAGATATCCGGAAATAAGTGGCTTTTGACTTTAATTGAAAGATTACATTTATTTAATACATTCATTATATACCATTTTATTTAAAACTGATATAATACATTTACAGTACACATTCCCATTAACTGTTGAGTTCTTACTGTTTATCAAATCTGAGTTCACAACGAATGCTCGAAATGTTCGTCAGCTGAATCGACGCACGCATGGATTCGTCTCGTCATGGACTGTCGAACTCTTTCGAAGGTCCTTGGGCGTTTTCAAATGTTTTGACAAATATCCAAGTGTGTTGGTGAAGTTACTCTTTGTTTTAAATTGGAGTTGAATCAGCAAGGATTTTTGAGTGTTACCATAGATTAAAATCTAAAGGATTGAGTCTGGGCGAAAGTGGGGGCTGTACCTTGGAACCTGCTTGCGGACATATATTGATATTAACTTTTTTACAATGTTATGGTGTGGAGAACTCACTCCTGAAGTTTTCCCAAACCTTTGAGATACGTCCTGTATTTTACAAGCGTTACAAGAGAGTATTTGGTGCATGTTAACTATTTTGAACTTAATATTTTTGCTTGTATAATGTGCATATTGCAGGAGTGTACAGATACTGCGCACAGTTCGCCATGGCGAATAATTTTCTTACGGTGGCTCCCAATATTTGTAGGTACGCAGCATGGAACTTACTTTCTGTCATCTTTCTGGCCTCTCAAATATTGAGCTCAGTCATAAATGTTCAAAAAAATTGCGTACCCTTGGCACGTTGTGTCATATATCATGTTGACCTTCTCCAGAAAATAAGCTGGGTAGCATTCCGCATATATATATATATATTATACAGGGAATATTACAGACCTAACATTTATTTGTATATCTAGTGAAATCTAAGTGACGGTATGAGATATTAAAATTTGTACGGTAGTATTTGGAGGAAAGTGACAAAGAATTTCAGCCTAATGTTTTGTATTTCTTTGGTTGTTATCCTGTAGATCTTTACTGCTCTGCGTTGTTAGACTTAATTTTGTATTTGCTTGGAATGTACCATAAATTACTTAACTTTTCTGTTAGTTGCTGGTCATTTTATCGTCTGTGATGTGGTTTTGTCACCATACGCTCTGCAATATGGCCGGTACAACAGACTTAAGTATGTATGTGGCAGGGTCTGAGGTGCTGTTTCGACAACGGGTCAGATCACACCTACAACACAGAAACATCAGGTTGTCAATAACCCTGCAACCCAATGTTGATTGCTTGGCATGAAATTACAAACGTTAAATGTGCTAGTGAACCAGTAACTTATAAGATAATACACAAAAAAGTGAGAATATAGTCAGCACTACAGATAAGGGTAATGTAAGTCCCGTAACACTACACCGGCCCCCTCCCCCCACCTAGCGCCGAGGTTAAGCATGGGTAGAGCTGTATCTCCACGTTCCCTTCTGTGCCTCCGATCTTATATTACGGGGTGACATTTACATTGAACTTATTCTGCCAGAAATTGAACCTGTATTTACACTCAACTTCAGTTGAAATTCGTTACCACTTTTCATATATTCTCATGTAAGGCTTAGTATGTATATTAATGTATTCTTATCTAGATTTCACAACGTATGTAAGCATTTTTTTCTGAAATATTTATTGTAAAATCCTTGGCTTGTTTCATTGTTTCTTTGCGTTAATGCTGTCCCTGATGACGATCTTAAAGATCGAAGTGCTCGCATGTAGCAGAAAACCATAACAGAAATAAATGTGACGTGTTCAAACTAAGTTTATTTCAATGGTATGAAACTTATTTGATATTTGTTTAAAGCTGATATGACGAAATAGGGGCGGATGACTAATAAAACGAAATCGTAAATTTGGCTGTGAGGTACAGGACATCTCCAGTTTTATTTGTTCAAATAATACGATCGCGGGTTCGAATTTCACTCATAGTGTGGCCCTATATTTGCTTTCTTATAGGCAGAGGCGTTTAATCTGAAGGAGCGGCCGTCTAAAGGTTGTGCGGAATATCTACGATTGAATATTTCGGCTTTAATTTTGAATTTGATCAATACAGTCAGCCTAATCCGTGACGAGTGCGGAAGAGGACGAACTGGAATAAAAATAATTGTAAAGTTACGTGGCAATCACGTGACACAGTATGAAGGTTACTGACTGGGACTTTTTACATCGTCCTAGTTCATCATAACCATGACACTTCGGAAATGAGTTATATTTTCATCTTTAGGACAAGAGGATATGAAGAAATTCATATTCATTATGTGTATTGGACCGTGCATCATCTTGATATTTGAATAAAGGTAGACCAACTTTGATGATACTTGCTTTATTATGTCAATTTACTGCTCAACATGTTTCGGATGTATTAACATCCGAAACATGTTGAGCAGTAAATTGACATAATAAAGCAAGTGTAATCAAAGTTGGTCTAATTTTATTCAAAAAATTCATATTCAGTTGGGCCATAGTAGATCTGCTGTCATGTCCTGGATGTATTTTCTTATGCCTGCTTTACATTACACACATATCCGGATCAGATTCACCATTTTTAGGTATTTCTTTATTTATCTTAATGTGTATATATATATGTACAATTGCTGATGTTATTTTGTGTGATTTGAAAGTTTGTTGAAACAAAAAAGTTAAAGATTATTATTGAGCCCTTGTTCTGTGGCGGATGAACAAAGCCGAAAAATAAAAGAGTCCGTAGTTTATAAATGTGTATTGAGTTCAACTTACTTTGTCGTTTAACACCGGGAATTTAATTACACATTTTAAAATCAATCTTCTTCCCTCACGGACTTGACTTCCGAATGTTAGTATTGTCGCTTCTGGATACTTTTGGAGAAACTGAACTGCGCCTTTAGAGGAGTAATAACACATCTTGTGTATTGAAATTTTAAAGTGATAGGTTGCTTTATATTCCTACAGAAATAAGCACTTACCAGTGATTTACTTTGTGTTGCGTTTGACAGCGTATATCGCAAACTTTCCGCGTGATGTTCTTCGTTGTTAACATAGGCTCTTTTTTTTTTAAATAGAACTAAATATACCTCGAGAAAAATATCTGTTGGTTAAGATTATTCCCGCAATAATGTCTACTTCGATGAGTTTTTTTTATTTGTGCTGTGAATAACACGAGGAAAAAATATACGTATATAATGCTATGAAAAATGGAAGAGTATTGAAGAATATAGAAGTGAACTGGAATAGATCGACGGTTACTAAAAAGAAAGCAAGCGTTGTTTGTTCCGAAAGTTTTTTTTATATAAATTTGTTCAGAGCAATAATACACGTACGGCAAATGGTGGGGTAGCTTGGGAAGAGACCCCTATGTGTTGTGTTGTTACATGTGTACCGCAGTATGACAGGAAACATATTACGGATTCAAAAAGAACTTCCAGAACTTGCTTTGTTCTCCAGTCTGCCAAAAGATGGAGTACAACATGCAAGCGAACGGGCTTATTAAATATTACTGTATTTTCCGATGTATAAGATGTGTGTGTGTATCTTTTTTTTTTTGGTATAACATGTGGTTTGTGACCTCAAAAGTGACACTAAGAATCATACACCTGCACTGCTTTTAGAACAAAATATTCTTTAATTTCTTCTTCCAACGACTTCAAGCTTCTTATGCACCACGAAATAAGGTACTTTAATATTACTTTCATGTGAACAGGGTGTCTGTTATAAGTGAAGAAGAATGAAGAACCACAGTCCAAACACAACTTAATCTATAAAGAACAATTATCTACATGTTTCGGCCTTATACATCCATCACCAGGCTGAATAAAGCACCATAAGTTGAAATAAACTATAATACAAGGCACTAAAAAACTATCTAAGAATTAAAAACTACCAAGAACTGCGAAAAGGGACTGACGAACTTTACTGCGTAATAGAGTAACAGAACTGCCTTAGAGAAGACTGAAGCGGTTTCACTGCCAAACATCAGGTGTCACTTTCCGTAAGTCACTGCACTGTTTTAACAACGTGAAGCCCTGAAGAGAAATTCGCGGCCGTTGGTCCTTAATTTATAAGCATCGAATGAAACTTCCTTTATTTTTCTATGCTACGAAATTTAGGCTTTCGTTATTCAAAGACAGAGCAAAGTATTCCAACAAGTAACGCTTCTAATTTGCATCATGGAGGTGCCCTATTGGGATTTCGGCCCGAACACCTACTGCACTGTCTGAAGATTTTCATGCTTTTTCTCATCTTCTGCGGGTAAGTGCCGGGATGCTCTATTATATTAGGCCATTAGCCTTTTTCTCACAGTCGTTCCATTTTTGTTATTTGCCGTTAAGTGGAGCAATGTTATTCAATCTCGAGTTACGATCATTGTGAACTGAAAGTACCAGAAAGTTTAGTTCGCTCTGCACCTACCTTCACAATCAGCATAGAGTAAGCCTACTGAACCTTGTGCAGGCAACTGCGGAAAACTTTGGTTTGCAGGAGGGCAACATGAAATTCAATACACAAAGAAAAATCCATAAGTGTGTGTGTGTGTGTAATAATGTGCATGATTTTACTGTGTATTTTTCTGTACATCATCTGTAATAAAAATATAGTGATAATAGAGTAATAGATCAAATTCATAGAAAATTTAATTCACAACCTAGGCTAGGGTATCGCTATTATTAGCACAATTTTACAAACTAAATCTGTAACATAATATACCTTCATAAATACGCATCTCATTAGTTTTCAGAATTTCTTCGGCCTTCTATCTTGGTTTGACACGGAAACAGTAAGAGACGTTTACTCATTTCAAATGTTTGGGTCAGCAACATAACTCGTTGTCGCCAGCAGAATGTTGCCCGCTAGGCACGGGTGGAGAAGCCCTGGCTTAGAGTGAGCACATGTTAAGGGATATGGGTAAGTTATTCACACAGAACGGTTCTTACGACACTCGAACAAAATTCAGTTTTCTTTAAAGTGTTCGAAATGGCTATAAGGACATGAATTTGGGTCAAATTATCTTCGAATAATACCCATTTTCACTTCAGCGTCCCGTGAGATTGGCGTGACCGTTCGCGTTAACATACGGATTTAAGTATGCACAATGAATATTTTCCAGGAACGTGAGGTCTAGGCTTATATATGCGAATGAAATCCTGTTAATTATAAGAATGAAATTAGGAAGGGATTGTGATCCTGTTTCTCCAGCTGCCAGTCATGGTGATAGCCATAAAGTTTTTCGGTTGTTTTAAAATGGAGGATAACATAAGCTAATCTAAGCAAATTTCAGAGGCTTCAGATGAATTGAAACCAAAATGCGAATTTAACTGCAGTATGTTAATTAATGTGCACAAGCAACATTCGAACTGGCAGAATTGGTAGTCGCTCAAATAATCAAGAAATTCGCCGTCTTTTTACGGAATCCAGAGTTTCATTGTAACGTTCCACAACTCCACCGAAGTCAGATGTATCCAATTCGAAGTCATTCAGAAATTAAAGCTGCGAGGATTAAGAGGCTGAGACACCTGTTTAGAACAGATAAATTCTACCCTCGCAGAAAACTAACGTTCATAAATGAATATGGTACCTGAAAGTTAGGACGAACCCTCCCCCCACAACCCCATACCCTGGATGGGTAGTGCTGAAGAAGACTTTAAAAGAAGTGGGGTTAACAATTGGAAAACCAAGGAAACGAACAGAATGGAGTAGATAGGCGTCGTTGGGGCGGTCAAGGTTAGAACCAGATTGTAGCACCAATATGGTGATTTCATAATATTTTCTCTTTTGCTGTGCATAAAATATTCACATTTTACGTATAGGGTGCTCTAAAATTTAAATGTACAGCTCGGCAGCCAAAGGGTAAATCCTGACTCACACTCTACTTATCTTCCTAATTTCCTCCGGGAAAGTAACTGGAGATAGGTCTACCACACAGTAGGCCAGTACTGTGCGGAAGGCCACCGTTGTTTCTGTCCACATCGCTCTTCTTTAGTCGTGATTGTTCTTTGCTTTGTCGCTCTGTAGATCCGACAATACAGCATCCTTCAAAGAGCGAAGACAAAAGAAGGTAGCTATTTTGAGGTTGTGTCTAGCGGCCATTATCGTACAGCTACACAAAATTTGGTGTTATACCTCGTGTAAACTAACACGAACATCAGAGTGAGTTCTGAGGAATGTAAACAAACGTGTTAACTTTCGTGGTGAGATCCTGAGGTAGTGCTGCTGTGTACATGCTGCGTAGATTTGCTGTGTGTGAGCAATAGAAGGTCGCGGGGTGTTGGCATGTTTAGGATTTTAGCAACCTCATTTGCATACAAGACCTGAAATAATTTTCACCTATGCTGTCTGTCTGTCTCTCTGACAGTATAACTAGTGTTCTCTGCTAATGCAGAATAAGCCCTGTCTCCCTGCTTGATAGGCTACAAGTGACTGCCAGGTTTGTGCGGTGTTGTTACTGGTTCATGTAACGCCAAGAAACATACGCCCCATTTCCTCTCCCTCGCTTTCTCCTTCTGTCGTTCCAAGTTAGTTGACCTGAGTAAAGTGTAAGAATGTTCATAAAAATGTGAGTCTCTCCTACACACGCCGGCTAGGCGCGCAAGGTTTCACCATGCCGCGAAGAAGTATTTAATTCAATATTGTATGTTGAACGAATGTTGGATATTGTAAAGTAAACCGCAAAATTAAATTTAAAGATACATTTATGCCATATACAGCCGATTATTTAATAGTTTCGGGGTCATTTGATTTTACATCTTGACAATTTTATATAATACATAAGTAGGATATGGTGCTGTCGAAAGACAGAGTTTGTTAACGAATGAAAGTGCAAAGAATTGTAGTGTTTTTTTAGCACATACCAACTGACTGAGGTAAAGAGAATTACATTTGTGGTTGTGCGAGAATTGTTAGAAGTCAAATAATGTGATTTCAAGCAGACACTTGGAAGTTAAGAAGGATCATCAGAAGATATGAGACAGAAAATGTCCCCACTGTGTAGGTGAGGAGGATGCCTTACATATATTAAGCAAAATATACAGAAATGAACAAGTGAAGAGAAGAGGTTTTATGTAGTGAATGATTGAGTCCAAACGAATATTCATCGCGCAAGAAAAACTGCACAAACAAGACGAAGTAAATATATGTTGGAAAATATTTTTGTAACATGAGTTTTAAATCCGAGAATAAAGTCAACAAGACAAAACCCTCAATGGAGGTAGTGCGGAACTACTATATTAGCAGATTGGAGAAAATAATGAAAGTCGAAGTGTTGGTGGTAAATGTAGTTAATGCGACATCAGTAGCAACAAAGTAGATCGAATCCATTGTCAAGTAATGTTATGAATACAAGAATCTGGTGTCTTGGCGGACACAGATCTATGTGAAATAATGAAGTACCGCTACTGATACGAATTAGATCATATTTTTAAGCCGTCTCTGGTGGCGGCCTATTAAGAGTGTTACTAATTTTATAATATTATTAGAGTAAACTGAAGCAATGGCAAGGTGGGTAAGGCAGTACGTTATTATTTTCTTTTCAACCCAAATAAAGCGCTTAATGCAAAGCGGCTTATTTGCATAAAGATTGCCACTGGGTGACATGTTCGCTCAATTCACCGCTACTTCAATTTGGATACGTCTAAGTTAGGTTGCGTTTCACATTTTTTTAACAAGTTGGATAGCTGTTGCTACGTGGCAGAGTAAATGAGACAATAATTAGGTGAAATCTATGCTCACTCCATTCAGAAATATGGTGAAGTCTACCTATAGCGCCTCTCATTCCTGATCTGTATAGCAGGTAGTTTTGAACTGTCGGCTTCAGGTTTCGGCTACTTTATTCCTGAGTAAATAATGCCACGATATCCAATGAATAGGGGAAAGGCTGGACCCCAGATTCGGTCTTGACGTTTTGGGGAATGAGAGAAAAATTATTTCTCCCTGTCGGCAGTGGAACCCAACTTCCTCGATCATCCAGCCCGTAGCATAGTCTCTGTACCTACTGTGTTAGCCATTTCCAGTAGAAATTAGATCCATTGAGAGAATCAGCTTGAGTCTGTCAGGGACACTGAGAAAATGATTCTGTACATATTTGGCTCTCAAAACACCAACTTTTTACATCCCTGCCATACGGATTAACTGTCTAACAGTATACCCTGAAGAATTGCTAATACTAGTAATAAACCTATTTTAGACTGTAATCCAGTTCGATACGTTGTCACTACTCATGAATACCACAAGATATACATAGACTACAATTAATGCTAAACTTCCCTAACATTTATGGGCTAACGTTTGTAAATCTGGTGACACAGAGGCGTCATTTCTATGAAACTACGTAGTCATGACAAGTATCTGTCGACGAAAACAAGTTAAACGTATCTAAAGATTTAAATTCGAGTCACATTCCATGTAGGGCGAGCAGCAAAGTGGTCAATGTAACAAATTACGTGCAAAGGGTGATATGTTGTAAATTAGACAGTGACGTTAAGGGAATTGCAAGAGTTGTTATGGCTTAGCAGGCAGCTGACTTACTGCGCCATCTGTTGCCCAACGATCACGTACCTTTTCCCATTTCATTGTTGGAAGTACACAGAACAATAGCTCGTAAGCTGTTGCGATTAATGTTCTGAGATACGGGGATTTACATAAATTGAAGTTAGCAGGTTCCTTGCTCTCACACTACATTTTATACTCTCTAGTTCCCCATACGCTTTCGAGATTACACAGAAAATATGTAACGCCCTTTTGGATTTATTCTTTGCTCGCCACTGTTATTCAGGCTTTCCATTGGTAAAAGGAAGACTATTTATTTATTGGTTTATTCAGCGAAGCTTTCAATAGCTCAGACTATACAGCATCGAATTTTGGCATGATTAATGCAGTGAGAATTTGAAGGATGTCAACAGGAAGCAGTCATGTCATAGTTGAAGGCACTAACCAGAATTTATCTGGATACGCTGAGGAAGGCTAGGGAGCTGAAATGACTCAGTCGGCATAATATGTGAGCTACAGATTCGATGTCCGAGGAACCATGGTTCGATTCTCTGCAGGGGCGAGATATTTTTCTTATAACGGTGCCTCAAGACCGGCCCTGGGGCCCCTGTCATGAAGATGACATCTTCCCTCCATCTATTGTCGAAGTTAAGAATTAATGAGAGATAAGCCTTCATAAAGTGCGCAGGGAAACCTGCTGAGAAAAGCTGCGAAACATAGGACTGGCGTTGTCGTTTCCGAATTTTGGAAATGTGAACTTTGAATACGAAAGGGAGAAGGTGGGAAGGAATTGAAATGTTAACATATGTTTGATTTTTACCATTGAGTATTATAATACCATTGTGTGGGTTACAGACAAGTAATAAGTACAGAGGGGATTAGCTTTCTCAACGCAGAAAATGACATTGCTATATAGAGACGGGATAGAGTTACAAACACGGGTGCGTGGGGGTGGGGGTCCTCTCTAGTGTCGTGCTCTGTCGTGATGCAGGAGAAATGTCGTATTCGTGTCACCAAACAAGAGGGTGGAGTACGAGTTCAGGTCAACCCCACGCAAGGTCACGTCGCTTTAACCAGATTCAGGTCGACCCAAGCCGTACCAAGCCTTTCATCCATCATTACACAGGGTGATTCAAAAAGATAGACTCAGTTTCGTACGTAATTTACTGTTCAATGAGTCCATGTTTTTTAATCATCATGTGCGTGGCCAACTAGCTGCTCTATTACCGGGGATGCTCTGCAATTGATAACTATTCGCATGCTAAAGCTAAGAATAAAATTAAAATAGTTCCATTCTAGGAAACTGATATTATTATTTGTATTTTATGTATGTGAAAACAGAGATTAAACGTAAAATGAGACCATCGTCCTTTCAGTTATTACGGCACTTTCTGTGAAGTCTTGGATGAGTTAATTTTTTTCTTATTTTTTGGGCATTAACATTTTCAACTATTCCAAATTGCATTATTTCTCTGAACGTTAGTATGCGATGTGTGTAGTTATGGAATCTACCTTTGTAAAGAATAAACTTGTAACTTGTTTACGGTAGGTGCTCTGTTTCAACCTCTGTAGAGGCACAGACTGTACTGGTTCTTCTTGGTCACTGCTGGCAACAATCACGTCCACTTCATTCCCTTCACTTTTACCGTAAGCGATCGTAATCTCACAACATTCAGCTCTGTGTAACCGCTGCAGTTGATACGTAATCTTTAAGAAACCTGCAGTGCATCTATCGACCCTGATTTTCTACGAAGCCTTCGCTATTTCACACGCAGAATGTCGTACTTTTATCTTTCCGGAATGCAATAAGGAGCGTTGTGATTGAATTCGTATAGTAATAAAAAATGTGGGCACGGTAGCTCAGTCGGTATAGCGACTGAGCTACGGGCTGGACGGTCTGGGATCGAATGCCGGTGGGGACTAAATTTTCCGCCCGTCCAGACCGGCCCTGGGGCCCACCCAGCCTCGTGTAAAATGGGTACCGGGTCTTTCCCGGGGTAAAGTGCGGCCGGGGCGTGCTGCTGACCACTCACCCCCTTTCAGTGCCGCGGTCATGGAAGAGTAGAGCTATACCTCTACCCACTCTCTGGGCCACACCGGGCCTGTAAAGGGATCACTTTACCTTTTAGTAATATAAAAATGGTGAATCGCGTGGATTTATTTCAGCATCACATGTGGCATGTTTGTGGAAAAGAACATGCATTTTGACTAAGCAAGTTTTAATACACAAGGGCGTAGGACGATTATAAGAAAATGTACTTCCAAGGAATTTATTTTTGTAAGATCTATATTGTTGTGAAGTAAGGTCTTCCTGTGGGCTTCTGTTATAATATTTGTAACACTTTGGTGTCCATAACAGGCCAAGCAGAATGATAATGCTCTGTAACGGGTAAATTTGAGGTCACTTAGTGGTATTCTGTAGGGATGAACACAACCAGAGCGACAGTTGCATTAATTTTGTGGTTTAATTATCAGATCTTTAAATGTCTGATATTTCGTATTTTGTTTATTATTAGAGTATCTTTTTATTTTGCCATATCATGATGTAACAAAACAGGCACAGTGTACGTATAACGTATTGTTGTGACGCGTTCATGCAACCATTGTTGCACTGGAAAGATAGTAAGTATTACTTATTGTGAGTGTGTGTTTGTAGCCTTAGGTATCCAGCATGTATTTGCGCTTGAGTCATATTGTCGTCTGTGGCCTGTCCGGCTCTGCATTATTTTTGGGAAAAAGTTATTGAACATGAAATGTGTGTTCTAATTTTCTCTACATCTTTCTGCATTTATCATTCTAGAAGTAATTGAGCGAGATATGATAATAAATGTATATTTTTCTTCACGTGAAGCACCCGTTATTCTCGTCAGATTTGAATGCAACTTGAATTTTCTCGACAGATTTTTAAAAAAATACTCAAATATGAAATTTCATGAAAATCCTTCCTATGGAAACCGAGTTTATCCATGCGGACGGACGAACTGGCATGACCAAGCTAATAGGCTCTCTCGCATTTTTGCGAACGCGCATACAAATTACCGATATGTGCACGAGAACTTGTAAGTGAAGTAACGTAGACATAGGATAGAAGGTATTAATATTCGATATGAAGTATTTTAACTCTGTTTAGTACTGGAAAATATATGTACATGAAGACAGCTTTTTTTTTAAATCACTGAGTACTGAATTTACCGTTGCGGGTTCCTCCATTTTGCTTCTCATTAATCGTGTATGAGATGAAGTGTTTTATTTAACGACGCTGTCTGTTGCTACGATTATGTAGCGCAGGTTACGGACGAACTTTTTGAAACACTGGTGGAAATTCGGAGCCAGCAAAAACAAGGATTACACGGACAGAGACTTCCCACTGCTACTTAGTCCCCCACAAACCCCACGTGGACTGGCCTGAGACAGAATTCTGGACTCGAGATGACAGGCAAGGGACTAAGCTCCTGAACAATGACACAACTCCGCGGTTACATGCCCTTATTCTTACAATGTATTCTTCAATGCAGCATGGTCCCTCTTTGCAAGCTGATGAATTTTTTAATTCAATCAAGAAATTCTCCGCACTTCGCGTTACATGAAGACTCATTATCATCTTTACAGGAGGTCATTGCTGGTCCCTTTTCTGAGACACGTGTATCAGTCAACATCCGCCCAACGTATTCTTCAAAGAACCATTATAATATTACTCTAATCTCCGGCTTTGTCTTCCCAATGGTCTATTCCATGTAAATTTTCTTACCAAAATTATGTGTGAGTTACTTATGTCTTCACATATAGAGAGAACTCATCAAACCCATTAATATGCTTGTCCATGACGAGTGTACATCGATGTCGAAGTGGCCACATGAATAATTTTATTCCTTAATATTGTCCTCCTTTCTCGTCTTTCGATTTCTTTGTGATGTCGAAGGAACTTTTATGAGAGGAGTGGGTGCGAGAGCCTTTATTTACGAGACATTGACGGCTTTGAACTTTGAGATATACGAAACATTTCATAGCGAAATACATAAATATATACAAATATTGCTTAAGGTAAAATACAGTACTTTTATATCTTGCGTGTGACTTGAAAGAAGGCTGGTACACAGCAGCTGCAGCGACTTTGGTAAGCACGGTTTTTCCTTTGAGTAAAGTGAGTGGAGACACTGCTGGAACTGAGCTACAGTTTGTCACTTATATACACGACGTTTCAGAACGCCTAGGTCAAATTAAACTTGAGCGTTTTCGGGGCGTCGAGAAGATAAGCAGGGTTACTCTGAATGCAGGTCCGCCAGGAAGTGGTTACCCGGCGCGAACATATTCTGAGTTTAAAATACGACCGTTTCAAGTACCAGGAACAGAGTTCCAGCGCCCGCGCGCATGTATACATGGTTTAGTGTTCATATTTGTGTGCAAAAATTTAGTGACCATATCATTGTGTATATCATAAACGTAATTAATATAGATCTTTTGCATAAAGCAGTGTTAAGGAAAAATGTTTTGTCTCTGATTTATTTGCTCTGAATGCCTTTTAACTCGTATGCCCTCTTAATTACCTAGGTCTGCCTTTAATTTTCCGTACTTACCAATGTTAAACAAACAAAACATTTGTGTTACATCCTCAAAGTTTTTCCGTCCGTAGTGTTGTCTAAGCTGGCAGTAACATGGCATGTCAAATAAAATATTTTCTCACCCCTGGACTAGGCTCATGGTCTCTGCATCCTCGTGGCTGCTGAAGCACGAAGACAGAGTGGACACAACAAATAAAAAAGTACAAGTAACTGTCTTCACAAAAATTGTCACGTACCATAAAGCTGGCGGCCGGTGCGTTACCCGAAGTCCAGTACCGGACGCGATACCTTCCCGCTGTGCGCCGAGCTCTTGCTATTGCAACCAGCTGTGACAAGATTGAGGCATCAGACAACAGGATGCTAGATCAAAACCAGTTCTTTTCCTTTATTACAACGTTCCTATATATTTCAAACTCTTCTCTCGAATTGGAGAATAGAAAGAGAAAGCGAAATGTTTTATGGCAGAAAGATTTCACAAATTCCTTCAGCTTCAAGAACTTGCTGGGCTGTTTATAGTGTTTTTTTAAAGGTAACAGTTTGTCATATTTTAAAATATTAAAATTTTCCTGAGATATTGGTTAGGCCTTACACAATAATACGTGAAAAGTGACTGGAGAAAATTGTTTAATTGGTAGCTCATTATGTACGCCTAACTAGTGCTATTGAAATGATCATATCCGCTACTATGAGCTTAGCAGTCGTGTAAAACTCACATGATGGAGCCCAGATAATCTCTACAGAGTGTTAGTGGGATAATCTGAGCAAGAAACGACTTGGGAGAGCTGTTAAAAAGTAGCAGAATAATATTAAATGAGATATTAAATAAATACGGTATGAAGATGTGGAGCGTTTCGTCTGGGTGGTTTGTGGTGGGTAAAGACTTCTGATGTTTGTCATTTTTTTTGTTTCTTATTTACAGCGGTCAATCTGCAGGCATTTTAGAAACGAGAACCTTGTGTACACTTTGATTCCATGTTAAAAACATTTTTCCTCCTCCTCATCATCATGTTCCTGAAGGGTTAGGTGTGTTTCCTGTTCCTTGATCCTCAAGATGAAGTTGGTCCCTCCATCTCTTCCTCGGTCGTCCTATGTTCCTTCGTCCTTTTGGTTTATAT
>Ga0136643_10008518_pt1 | contig 15001 bp, 14 predicted proteins | sample TergutLab28metaG_FD_96883 | JGI IMG/M metagenome (GOLD analysis project Ga0136643, IMG submission 96883) | Labiotermes labralis P1 segment gut microbial communities from Petit-Saut dam, French Guiana - Lab288 P1 (version 3) (version 3) | ecosystem: Host-associated > Arthropoda: Insects >... | reverse complement strand
TTATGATAGATGAAACAAACAAAGAAATCGGTCGGCGTATACAAAATTTACGCAAATCCGCAGGTTTATCCGAGGATAGGCTTGCTGAGCTTTTGGAAATACCTGTAAGTTTTCTCGGATTTATCGAAGATGGGAAATGTAATCCCCCTATTAAAATCCTAATGGGGATAAGTAATATTTTAAATGTGTCCTTGGATTATATTGCCTTTGAGGAGAATGAGTAGTATCTGAGATTGCCGCGTCACGGCTTCGCCCTAACACGCTGTGCGTTAGCGATGCGGCAATCTATAACCTATTACGTGGTGAGATTTCTTCCCACCACGCTACGCTCGTTCGCAATGACGACCAAAATTCCAATTTCACTACAACTCTAATGACATAGTATGGCAGCTTTTTTTAGGCAGTCAAATATAAAAGTATTAACTTAAATGTATTCTCCACCGACTCTATATGAGTGCGCTCCATACCATGGCTTGCGGCAACACCGGGACCGATTACACAGCCTTTTATATCATATCCGGCGCGAAGTGCCGCTGAAACATCGGAGCCATATCTTGGATAAATATCTACGGCATAGTTTAGCCCGTTGTCTTTGGCTAAGCCGGCAAGCCTTGTAACAAGCTCATAATCATAAGGACCTGAAGTGTCTTTTGCACATATGGACACATCGTATTCGGTGCAGTTTAAATCAAGCCCGATACAGCCCATATCAACAGCTATAATCTCCGAAATATCATCCGGCATATAACTCATACCGTGCCCAACTTCCTCATAACATGGGAAAATTACTTTAAGGTTGTGCTTGATTTTAACTCCAGCATCCTTAATATATTTCATAGCCCCTATAAGTATCGCAACAGAGAGCTTATCATCTAAAAATCGGCTTTTGATAAAGCCGGATTCCGTTATTTGGGTCTTGGGTTCATAACATATAAAATCGCCGGAGTTTATGCCCAATTTCAGTACATCTTCCTTGGATTTTACCTTTTCATCAAGGCGGATATGCATAGTATCTTCATCACGGGCGATAGTGTGAGCATCCATAAAAACATGTCCCGCAGGGCTGTTTGAGAGGATAGTGCCGGTGTAGCACTTGCCGCAGCGGGTGTAAATATTGCAATACTCCCCGTCCAGCGTACCTAAGATTGCGCCGCCGATTTTCATAAAAGATAAAGTGCCGTCGGATTTTAAGCCGCGTACAATAAGCCCTAAAGTGTCCACGTGAGCGGCAAGTCCTACTGTTTTATCACTTTCCCCAAAGATAGAAACTATCAAATTGCCTTTGTTGGTAATTTCATAGGGAAAACCGATTTCTTTTACATACCCCACAAGTTTTTCAACTACATTTTTGGTAAAGCCTGAGGGGCTGTCAACTGCTAAAATGTCCTGCAATACCTTAAGTGTGTAATCTTTGTTAAATTCAGCTTTCATTTGGAAACCTCCTATTCCTATAATTCTCGAGGCTCGTTTAAGACCATTTTGGTCTTAAATGACTAATACCATAACAATTTCATCTTCTTCAATTTCACCTGTTGGTATAAAACCGAGGCTTTTGTATGGTCCGCCGCCACTTCTAATTTAACACATTTATAGCAAACGACATTGAGAAACGTGATTGGGCAAGTGCGGCCCAAAAGCAGTTGGGGTAGGTGCTTTTGGGCAAAACCGAAGGTTTTAGCGCGCAGCCGAATCATGATTTTGAAAGTCGTTTGCTATATCAAAATTATACTCATTAATTTCTCGTAATGATATCATTTCCTACTATCACCTCGATTTTGCTTGCAAAATCTCGTTGAGCCTGTCAGTAGAAACACTTCACTAAAGCTCAGCGTTTCTTCAATATGCTCACTTTACACCTCTTTTTTCCGATCCCTTGTCATAAGGTCATAAACGGCTTTTTTAGGCTCCTTGCCCTCGGATAAGACCTTATAAATCTCAGTGGTTATGGGAGCCTCCACCTCATGCTTATTGGCAAGATACATAGCAGTTTTAGCCGTAGTTACTCCTTCCGCTACCATACGTACTTCTTTAGTGGCCTCTTCCAGGGTTTTGCCTTGACCTAAAAGAAGGCCTACGCGCCTGTTACGGCTATGGTTAGAGGTACAGGTGACAATTAAATCCCCAATACCGCTAAGCCCGTAAAATGTATCAGCCTTTGCGCCTAAGGCCACCCCAAGCTCGGAAATTTCCCTCATTCCCCGGGTCATAAGTGCCGCTTTAGTATTGTCACCAAAGCCCATGCCATCGGATATACCTGCCGCAAGGGCAATTACATTTTTAATTGCGCCCCCTATTTCAACCCCTGCAACATCATCGCTGGTGTATATGCGAAAATTCTCATTCATAAAAATATCTTGAACAAATTCGGCGTTTTTCAAGTCCTTGGATGCGGCAACAATTGCCGTTGGGATTTTCATAGCTACTTCCTCGGCGTGGGTTGGACCTGAAAGAGTAGTAAGGCTGCAGGCAGGCAGCAATTCCTCTATAACTTGGGAGAGACGTTTGTATGAGCCATCCTCAAGCCCTTTTGAGATATTGACTATAGTAGAGTTATTACTAATAAAAGGCTTGAACCTCTCTAAAGTTTCCCTAACAGAGTGGGAAGGTGCTCCTTGAACGAAAATATCGCAGCCGTAAGCGGCATTAGCCTCATCCCAGCAAATATTAACCCCCTTAGGGATTTTTATGCCGGGAAGGTAATCCTTGTTTTCCCCAAGGGCAATAGCGGCTTTAGCCTTTTCTTCATTTCGAAACCACAAATTAACCTCATGACCGTTGCCTGCAAGTAAATACGCAAGAGCCGACCCCCAGCTTCCCGCAGAAATTATGCAAATTTTCACTTATAATACCCCTTTTTTCTTGAAAGAGAATTTGTTTTCTTCGCCTCTTAATAGTCTTCCAATATTTTCTCTGTGCAAATACCATATTAGTACGCTTATTACAAGGCTTACAAGGACTTCCTCCGTGGGATAACCCAAAAAGTGGAGTACAATAGGCATCATAGCTCCTAAAGTCAGAGATGCCAGAGATATATACTTAGTGATAGCAATAAGGGTAATCCCAACAGCGGCAGCAATTAAAAACATCCGGATATCTATAGCTATCATAAGCCCAATGGTAACGGCCATACCCTTGCCCCCTTTAAATTTAAGATAAAACGGGAAGGAATGACCAAGCACGCAGCCGATTGCACCGTAAAGACCCGGCAGAGCAAAGCCATAGCCTAAAAACGTGCCGCCTCCATGCCAAATAAAGGCAGGGATTGTAAAGGCGGCTATGCCTTTTACAATATCCACCACAAAGACGAAAATACCGGCCTTGGAACCAAGGACGCGGTTTACATTGGTAGCTCCCGCCCCGCCGGAGCCGTGCTGGCGTATGTCAATGCCTTTAAGCCTGCCTATAATATATGCCGTTTGGATTAAGCCTATGGCATAGCCTATTAAAACTGCTAATACTCTATAATCTATTGCTGGCATGAGTATTCCTCCTATTTAGGGGTCTGTATAAGGTATAACACGTTTTATGGGAATTGGTTGCATTAATAATCATTTAGAAATATTTTTAAAAGGGTTGCAGACTTTAATCCGCAGACCGGGCAAAGCTCGTTAAAAGCCGGTTACTCTTTCCTATTCCTAACAACAAAATGTATAGGCGTACCCTTAAACCCAAAGTTTTGCCGTATCTGATTTTCTATAAACCGCCTGTAAGAAAAATGCATAAGCTGCATATCATTTACAAAAAGCACAAAAGTAGGCGGCTTAACAGATACTTGGGTGACAAAATATATTCTAAGCTGCCTGCCTTTATCAATTGGGGGCGGGGTCATAGCCATAGCCTCAATAAGCACATCATTTAAAATCCCCGTGGCTATACGCATAGCAGTATTTTCATATACTGCTTTAATAATATCAAATACCTTATTAACCCTTTGTCCGGTAAGGGCTGATATAAAAAGTTTTGGGGCATAGGGCATATATTTAAGCTCTTTGTCAATTTCCTTGGTAAATTTATTCATGGTTTTATCGTCTTTTTCAACAATATCCCATTTATTAACTACAATAAGGGCACCTTTTCCCCGTTCGTGGGCGATACCGGCTATTTTCGTATCCTGGTCCGTAATACCGTCCTCGGCACTTATTATAAGTACGCACACATCACATCGCTCAACCGCCGCAACAGCACGGACGATAGAATAACGCTCTATATTTTCCTTTATTTTGGATTTTCGCCTTATGCCTGCCGTGTCGATAAATACAAACCGCTGACCGTCGTGTTCATAAGGGGTGTCCACCGCATCTCTTGTAGTGCCGGGGATGTCGCTTACAATAAGCCGCTCCTCACCTAAAATTTTGTTAATAAGGGAGGACTTGCCTACGTTGGGCTTGCCTACGATAGCCACTTTTACAACGCCGTCATCTTCACTCGTCTCATCCGGATCAGGGAAGAATTTGACTACCTCATCAAGCATATCACCAAGGCCCAGCCCCTGATTTGCGGAAATTGGCACAGGATCCCCAAGCCCTAAGGAGTAAAACTCGTAAACCTCCATGGATTTATCGCCTATGCCATCAACCTTATTTACCACCAAAAGTACAGGCTTTTTAGTCTTTCTAAGCTGGTTAGCAACCACCGTGTCATCTTCCATAACACCGGATTTAGCGTCAACCATAAACATAATTACATCAGCGGTTTCAATTGCAATTTCAGCCTGGCGATACATTTGCTTTGTAATAACATCGTCACTGTCCGGGTCAAGCCCACCTGTGTCGATGAGGGTGAAATTATATTTAAGCCATTCCGCGTCGGCGTAAATTCTATCCCTTGTAACGCCGGGAGTGTCTTCGACTATAGAGATACGCTCCCCTACGAGCCGATTAAATAGAGTTGACTTGCCTACGTTTGGTCTGCCTACAATTGCTACTATTGGTCTCATAAATTTATATTCCTTCCTAGCCCTAAGTTCCTAACCTAAAATCTCTTTAACAAAAGCCCCGCCGTCATTAGGGGTTGGTATAATTTCAGCTTTTAACTGCGCTTGCATATCCGCCAATGTTACATCATCAAGAAATATATCTTCATCTTTTTTTAATGCATCCTTTGGGATAAGTATTTTTTTATGATATTTCTGCTTTTTAAGAGTTTCTATTATATCTTGCCCTGTTAGAAGCCCTGCTGTTGTTATATTTTCACCGAAAAACTTATTTTCCACAACACATATATCTATATCAACTCCAAAACCTAAGGAAATTTCGCTGCAAAGGCTTTTCATATACTCGGAGGCGGCAACAGATGTAACTATAGTTACATCAGGTATTGCCTTGGCAAGGCGAGGTTTTCTTATAGCCGTCTCAGCTCCTTTAAGGAAGTAAGCAAGCATCCCAACCCCATTTTCAAACTGGGGAAAGTCCTGATAATCCTCATATGCCGGCAAGTCTCTGCCGGCAAGTAAATAAAATTCATCAGCGGCGTAAACAAAGCGAGTGTCGTGGGTTTTTCGCAAGCTTTGCTGCCATTTTTTTACTGTGCCTATAATATCCCTTGCATTTTCCTTAGTAAATCTCTCTATGGGATACAAGCCTTCCCGGTATTTGGTTAAGCCCACAGGGACGATTGAGAGGCTTTTAGCATAAGGAATATATTCTGCAAGGTCGGATATGGATTTTTCCAAATAACTGCCGTCATTTAAGCCCTTTACAAGGACAATTTGAAAGTTCATCTCTATATTTGCTTTTGCAAGGCGGTCAATATAATCAAACAAAAAAACCGCCTCGGGATTATCCATCATAAAAGCCCGCTGCTGCATATTGGTTGTATGAACAGATATATTAATAGGGGAAAATTTATAGTATATTATCCTATCAAAAGTGGCTTCGTCCATATTTGTTAAAGTTATATAATTGCCTTGTAAAAAGGACAGGCGGGCGTCATCGTCTTTAAAATACAGACTCTTTCGCATGTTTTTAGGCAATTGGTCGATAAAGCAAAACTTACATTTGTTGGTACAATGCTTAGCATCATCCATAAGCCCGTTTTCAAAGACCATGCCAATATCTTCATAGTCTTCTTTTTCGATATCTAAAAGCCATTCCTCCCCTGTAGCTTTTTCTATAAGAATCTCAATAAAATTATCCTTTATGAGAAAATGATAATCAAATATATCATTAATTTCGCGGAAGTTAATGCTTAGGAGAATATCCCCCGGCACAACGCCCATTTCATCGGCGATACTCCCCGGCTCTATATATGTTATGGTGTTTTTGTGAGGTTTTTTCATATATTAATCTCCATAAAAGCTGCCATAGAGCCGCGGTTATCACCGTCACGCCTATGGGAGTAGAACAAGCGGTCATTACATTTTGTACAAAGAGGAGAAATTTCGATATTACTCTCTTTAAGCCCTGCATCTATTAACATTTGGCTATTTATGCCTTTTAAATCGATAATATATTTATCGGCTGTTTGGTTTTTTGGGGCTATATAATTGGTGTAAGCTGCGAATTTGTCATAAACAGGTTTGTCTACTTCAAAGCAGGAGCAGCAGATAGAGGGACCAATGCCGGCAAGTATATTTTCAGGGTTTGTGTTATATTCTCGTACCATTTCTTCTACAGCGCGTTTGGCTATTTCCAAATAAGTGGAGCGCCACCCTGCGTGGATAAGCCCAACCGCCTGCGTTACAGGGTCGGCTAAAAATACTGGGGTACAGTCCGCATAAAAAGTAGTTAGGCAAATATTAGGCTCGTTGGTTATAAGTCCATCTATATTGCTGTAATCCCGCTTTTTGTGGAGACCTTTGCCCCGGTCAGAGGCTGTTATTGTCCTGATATTCGCGCCATGCTCCTGATAGGAGAAGGTAAGTCCGTCAAAGCTTAGGGATGCGGCGGCACATATGCGTTTATAGTTTTCGGTTAAATTCTCTCTGCTTTCGTCTTTAGCTCTAAAATTAAGTGAGGCAGAGTGCCCCTTGGAAACACCGCCAATTCTGGTAGAAAAGCAGTGTTTAAACCAATTACTGTCTTTAAATAACTCAAATTCTAAAAATATTACGCCGTTTATTGTTTTTTCAGTCATTATGCTCCTTAACAAAACGCATTTTCTATATGATTAACCTTAAGTTCACCTATACCTACAATTTCAATTATATCAAAACGAAAATCCTTATTTGTTATATTGTTATCACTTATGTACTTAAGTGCCGTTTTCTTTATTTTTTCCTGTTTTTTCGTATTTACAGCCATAGACGGAGTTGAATGATAATCATTTTTCCTATATTTAACCTCGGCAAATACTATTAAATCGCCTTTTTTAGCGATTATATCAATTTCGCCATAGCGGGAGTAAAAATTACTTTCAAGTATATCATAACTATTTTTTATTAGAAAGAGGGAGGCAAGATTTTCGCCAATCTTGCCTTTTGCCCCTTTATTATCAGTATCAGTATTAGTATTAGTATTAGTATTAGTAGTTAAATTTTTCATATCTCTTATCCAAATCTGTAATAAAAATAAGCACCTTAGCAACAGCCTCATAAAGCTCAGGCGGGACGTGTTCGTCTAAATTAATTGACTCAAACTCCTTCACAAGCTCCGCGTCTTTGTATACTTTTACATTGCTGTCTTTGGCACGGTCAATAATCCTGTCAGCCATATGACCTTTGCCTTTTGCAACAACTTTAGGCGCAGCATCCTGGGGATTGTATTTTATTGCAACAGCACGCTTTTTAGGGTCTGTTTTTTTACTGTCCGACATAATACTAGCCCCTTAAATTCTTTAGGAATGAACGCCTATGTATTGGGCAGCGCCCATGGGTTTTAATGGCTTCAAAATGCTCTTTAGAGCCGTAGCCTTTGTTTTTATCAAATCCATATTCAGGATACTCCTTTGCATAATTATACATCATTTCATCACGCATAACTTTAGCCACAATTGACGCGGCACCTATAGATATACATTTTTCATCCCCTTTTACAATAGATTCCTGCACACAGCCTATATCCTCAAGGGATACATAATCAATTAAAAGGACATCCGGCTTTTTTTTCAGATTGTTAAAGGCTTCTGTCATGGCTTGTTTAGCGGCATTGGCAATATTTATTTTATCGATAGTTTTTTCATCGACAACACCCATGCCAATATCTAATGCTTTCTTTTTAATTTCCCAAAAAATCTCGTTACGCCGTTTTTCGGACAGCTTTTTTGAATCGGTTACCCCTTCAATAAGAGTGCCCTTTTTTAAAACTACACAGCAGGCAACAACAGGCCCCGCCAAGGGACCGCGCCCGACTTCATCAAGTCCGGCTACGGTTTTAAGCCCCGAGTCGAAATAATAATTTTCATAACGGCTAAGTTCTTTTAAACGTGTTATCTCTTCATAGTATTTATCAAGCTTTTTGGAGTATTTGTCATGAATTTTTTTAACACCCGCTCGTGGGTCATGAGAATATTTCTTTAGTATCTCTTTGAGTTCATCAGTAGGAGAGGTTTTAAATTCAAGCTCAATGTCTTGTATGTTTTTCATATGAGAATCTCCAAAATAGTGTTATTTGTATATTTATTCAGGCGGTGAGGTTATTGGTATTGGTATTGGTATTAATAATACTTGCCCCACAAACAGAGCAGAATGATCTGTCATGTCGTTGGCTTCTATAATGAGGTCGATGCTTATTTCAAATTGTGCTGCGATGCGACTCAGACTATCCCCTTCTCTGACTATATGGGAGCGGGTTTCCACAGCTAGTGGAAGCCTGAACATTATATCAAAATGAGAAGAGCCGTCAAAACGGTATGGAAAGTCTAAATAGTCAAGAAGCGGCTTAACATCCATCATTGCTCTGCCACCTATAATTTGTGCAGGGGTAGTAAGGCTGTATTCTTCACCGTTTGCCATAAAAGTATTACTGCCAATTGTAATAATAAAAACATCGTTCATCCCTGTTAAAGTAACTGTTCCATTATCCCAAGCCACATCAAAGCGCAGTGCCTCAAACAAAGGACGGATGGGGATAAGAAGTTGATTCGTAAGCACAGGTCTTTGGTCAAGAAATTGTACCTGCCTGCTGCCTATATAGACAGCGATTTCGCTGCTTTGTGCCGATATAGGCATAGTTATGCCTAAAATCATTACAAACGCCAATGTTAATGATAAAAGCCTTTTCATTTGTGTCAAGGTATGCCTCCTTTCGGTGATTGTATTTGATTGTCATTGAGGTTGTACGCAACCACATACATACTATACCATATTTTCCCATTACTACTCAAGCTCCTTAAGCCACAAATTATAAGACGCATCTGATGGCATACGCCAATCCCCGCTTGCGGCAAGACTCACAGCCACTGCCTTAGGCCCGTCAGGGGCGCAGGAGCGTTTGTATTGATTAATAAAAAACAGACGGTAGAAATTTTTGAGCATAGATACAAGCTTGTCCCTTTCATACTTGCCATTAAAAGCATGGAGTGCCATCTCCACAATCTTAACAGGCATAAAACCGCCGTTTAGCATATGAAACATAAAAAAATCGTTGACCTCATAAGGCCCTAATATTTCCTCGGTAATTTGTGTGGTATTTCCGTGTTCGCTTGGAGGCAGAAGCTCAGGGCTTACAGGCATTGCAAGGATATCCAAAAGAACTTTCGATACATCTTTCCCAAAAATATTTGTATCGGCTATCCACTTAGTTACAATCCGTACAATGGTTTTAGGCACACCGCAATTAACGTTGTACATACTTAAATGATCCCCTCCAAAAGTTGAAAAACCAAGGGCAATTTCGCTCATATCGGCGGTACCAACGACAATGCCGCTCTCTTTATTAGCAATATCCATTAATATTTGGGTGCGCTCACGGGCTTGAGCGTTTTCAAAGACTGTGTCATGGACGCTGTAATCATGTCCGATATCCTTAAAATGCTGTAAACAAGCCTCTTTTATGGATATTTCCTTCTGGGTTATACCAAGCCCTTCCATTAGCCCATATGCGTTTTTTAATGCTTTATCTGTTGTGCCAAAGCCGGGCATGGTTATGCCTATTATATTTTTCCGGTCGAGCCCCATTATATCCATTGTTTTTGCGGCAGCAAGCAGGGCAAGTGCCGAGTCCAGCCCGCCGGATATGCCAAGGACACATTTATTTGCCTTAATATGGGCAAGACGCCGCATAAGAGCAGATGATTGTATATTAAATATATCCTCACAGGCTAAGGTGCGTGCCGGCTCAGTATCGGGCAGATAAGGGTTTTGTGTTATATTTCTTACAAATTTATCCGGTACATTAATCTTAATAGGCACATCTATAAACCAATAGTCCCGTTTGGCACCATTATAATAACATCCCATAAAGCCGTTATTTTTCTGCCTTTTCTTTTGCAAAAGCTCAAAATCAATATCTTGTATAAGAAGGGAGTTTTCCGGCTCAAAACGCTTGTTTTCGGCTAAAACCACACCATTTTCCGCGATTATAGACTGACCGGCAAATACCAAAGCCGATGTAGACTCCCAAATCCCAGCCATGGCGCATATATAGGCTGTAACTGTGCGGGCGGACTGGCTTGTAATTACCTCACGGCGCATATTAGCCTTTGCGGCGTACTCGTTTGACGCGGTGGGGTTAAGTATAATCGCAGCTCCCGCAAGTGCCTGATATGAACTTGGAGGAATAGGCTCCCACAAATCCTGGCATATTTCAACCCCTATTATCGGACCTTTTTCGCCGCAATTAAACAATATATCATTACCCATAGGCACAGTTTGACCACAATAGCTAATCTCATCCCACCCCAAATTATAAGCAGGGGAGAACCACCGGCACTCACCAAACTCCCCTGAGTTTGGCAGGTACATTTTAGGTATAATCCCCAGGATTTTGCCTTTGTGGCAAAGTGCGGCACAGTTAAAAAGCTGGTTGTATACAGCGATTGGCATACTTATAAGTATTGCCATATCCATATTTTCCGTAGCTTTTAAAAATTCCCCACAGGCTCCCTCAGCCCCTTCGGTTAAAGTGCTTTGGAAAAACAAATCCCCGCAGGTATAACCTGTTATACAAAGTTCAGGAAAAACAAGGATTTGCACTTGTTTTTTATGAGCTTCCTTTGCCAGTTCAATCATTTGGCTGACATTGTAAGTGCAATCGGCAACTGTAAGTTTTGGTAGCGCAGTTGCTGCCCTAATAAAGTTTAACATCCCAAACCACTCCTTGTCTTAGAACCAACGGTCAATAATGGGCATCCTTGATTTCACAAGCCTTATTTGGAACCAATTAAGGAGAGTCCGACGACGTATATGCTTTAGCCAATCTGCTAGGAGGACTCTCACAGGGGAACCCACGAAAGCCCGCTTTCGTGGGTAGTAGTGCAAAGTGGTACTAAATAAGCTGTGAAGCAAGGTTGCAGCCTATTGACCGCTGGTTTTTAATCATTCCAGGGCAAAAATTCAAATTTATCTGTATAATCAATTTCAAACATGCCGCAAAAATCGAGCTTTACAGGTTGCAGTCTCCGACCAAGCTCCCCATGTGCCACAACTATTATCTTGTTGTAATGGAGATATTTATCAAGGGTTGCTTTAAGCCTTTTATGCTGCATTTCAATATTTTCCCAATTGCGCTCCTCGTTTCCTGACCAAATCCCACGGTGGCTGTTATATTCCTCCCACAGAGGCTGTGCTTTGTCAAAAGCAAGCTTTTGGCTTAAGTCTATCCACCGCTCAATAAGCCCAAACTCAACCTCGATTAGGAGTCCGGTATTTTTTGCAACAATTCCCGCGGTTTGCAAGGCTCTGGTTAAAGGAGATGAGATGATTAGTTGGGCGTCCTTAAGCAGAGGGCTTTTAGCAGTTTCATCCGCAAGGGCTATCCCATCTTTTGTAAGCGGGGCAAGCTCTCTGCCAAAGCCAATCAGCCCAAGGTCATCGGTTAAAGTGCGCTGTGGCTCTGAGTGGCGCATATACACTATTTTCATTTAATCATTCCTCATTTCTTTTATACATTCGGATATTTTTTTAATGCCATAGTCTATATCAGCCTCACAAATGCCGGCGAAGCTTAGGCGGAAATAGGGGATATCCCTGTTTTCCATATGATATACTGCGCCGGGGGTGATAATAATATTTTCCCTAATAAGCCGCTGCGATAAGGTTTCAACACTAATTTTTTCATCTTTTAGCCTAAACCATAGATTAAGCCCCCCTAAGGGAGGTGTGTATGACGCGTAAGGGATTAAGTGCGTATTTGCCGCCTGTACAGCCGCTTCATAACGTGATTTTAACATATTTCGCAGGCTTTCAATATTATTATAATACTCCCCGCCCAGTAAAAACAGTTCAAAAACCCTTGTTATAAAACTATCTGTGCTATTTAAGGGCATGACAAGACCCCTTATACTTTTAGGCACAACTAAAGCGGCAATATTAAGCCCCGGTGCTGCTTTGCCCCCGTAATTTTTAATAAGTATTACGCGGCTGTTATTGTCGAGGGCTTTTAGGGGTATAATCTTTTTACCATGGCAGCTAAATTCGCTTAAACTGTCCTCTTCGAGGATGTAAAAATTGTATTGGCACGCAAGTGTTAAGAGCCTCTTTTTTTTCTCAATCGAATAACTGCAGCAGGTTGGGTTTTGGAAATAGCTTGTAATATATACCAGCTTAGGGCAAGAAATCTTAAGCACAGCCTCAAGCTTATCCAAATCCATACCATCTTTTTGCATATCGATTGGAACTATAGTCCCATATGAGTGAAATTGCCCAATCGACCCTAAAAAAGCCGGACTTTCAACGATTACTGTATCCTTCGGGCCTAAGATTGCCGCGGCGACCATATCTATCCCTTGCTGGATGCCTGCGATAATTTGCACATTATTTTCATTGGCATTAATGCCGTCTTTATCCAAAACCTTACCAAAGGCATCTTTAAAGGTTTTTATAGGAAAAAAATCATCAGGTATATTACTTTTTGCAAAATTTATAGCGTTTTTAACATCAAAATCATAATCTATTAAAGCGTGGTATTTGGGTTTGCCTGATACAAAAGTGCCTTTGCCAATATGAGAGTACAGGATTTTCCTGCTTTCAAGGTGTTTGTAGGCATTTACAACGGTTATATTGTTAACACTAATATGCTCGGCAAATTTTCTGATAGAGGGCAGCTTTTCTCCGGGGGAGAGCCTGCCATCTTCTATAAGCACCCTTATACCCTCAGCAAGCTGATGATATAAAGGTGTATTAGAATCCTTATTAAGTTTTATATCATATAATAAATCCATAAAACACTCCTTTTAAAAGTATAACATAATAATTAAGCTACTTCTACAAGGGATTTTCATATAATAGAACTAATCCAAAATTTATATTGTATTTATCACCCAAAACAATTAAAATATATGGCAATGGTAAATTATCAACAGGAAAGAGGCTTATTATGACAAAATTGAATGTGGCTGTGGTCTTTGGCGGGTATTCTTCTGAACATGAGGTTTCAATAAATTCGGCCATAAACATTATTAATAGTCTATCAAAGGAAAAGTATAATATAATACCTATTTATATTAACCCTATGGGCAGCTGGTTTTTACATGAAGGCAGTACGGACTCTATAAAAACAGCGGATTTTGAGAAGTTCGGCACTCCATGCCAGCTTAGTTTAGACAGGCAAAACAAAGGGCTTTTACGTATAAACGGTGATAAAGTTAAGAGAATACCTGTGGATGTTGCTTTTCCTGTTCTTCATGGTAAGTTTGGGGAAGACGGCACAATACAAGGGCTTTTTGAAATGAGCGGTATTAAATATGTAGGCTGCGGCGTTATGGCATCGGCAATAGCTATGGATAAGGCTATGGCAAAGCTTGTTGCAGGGTCTTTAGGCATAAATCAGGTTAAATATATTGTATTTGACTCTAATGACCTTGAGGATTTTGATAAAGCACTGAGTATTGTAAGATATAAACTGGGCTATCCTTGCTTTGTTAAGCCCCTTAGAACAGGGTCATCCGTAGGCATATCTAAGGTGAAAAATAAAAAGGAACTGGTAAAAGCTGTTGAACTTGCTATTTCTCATGACGATAGCGTAATTATTGAGAAAATGGTTGAAGGACGGGAGCTTGAATGTGCCGTACTTGGTACCGGCGGCGAGGACACTATCGTATCAGGTGTGGGCGAGCTTATTCCCGGGGCTGAATTTTATGATTTTGATGCAAAATACAATAATCCTGACTCTAAAACTATTTTATCACCTAAAATAGATAAAGCCGTTGTAAATAAAATAAAGGATGCGTCTCTTAAGATATTTAAAGCTATTGGTGCCAAAGGGTTAAGCCGTGTGGACTTTTTCCTGGAGGAATCCAGCGGAGATGTAATTTTTAATGAGCTAAACACCATTCCGGGATTTACGGATATAAGTATGTACCCAATGCTTATGCGTGAGGCTGGGATAGACTCTCAAAGGCTGATGGATAGGTTGATTGAGATTGCGATACAAGAATAAAGCAGAAGTGGCAATGGTGCATAACTAGTTTCAGATAATTTTTTTATTGCTTTTTGCTTCAACAATGACCCGCAATAGCGGACGAGACGCAAGGCTCGGTTCCGGCTTTAGCCGGAAGTCTCCCTTGACCCGCAATAGCGGACGAGACGCAAGGATCGGTTCCGGCTTTAGCCGGAAGTCTCCCTTTTACAAAAACCGCGGAAAAATCATAGTCGCAAAACACTCACTTGCCCTCGTACCGCTCTAAAAAATTGCTTCAACTTAGGTTATGCACTGTTGCCAAGTGGTTAGAGGGATACTCTAACGGCTCAGGCTGAAGACAAAGTCTTCAGCCTGTCGTTAAAATGGCTTTGCCATTTTAACGAGGTATTTAAGGTATGAATCCGCCTGCAAGGTTTTGCTTCGCAACCCCCTGCGGCTGGTCGTCCGCTACGCGGACTGCTCGCCCAAGCGGCCCGGGTCAGCGGATTTCCCTCAGTCGAGCGAAGCCCGACTTGCGGATTAAAATTGGGAAACTCTTTGTTTCC
>Ga0136643_10008517_pt1 | contig 15001 bp, 9 predicted proteins | sample TergutLab28metaG_FD_96883 | JGI IMG/M metagenome (GOLD analysis project Ga0136643, IMG submission 96883) | Labiotermes labralis P1 segment gut microbial communities from Petit-Saut dam, French Guiana - Lab288 P1 (version 3) (version 3) | ecosystem: Host-associated > Arthropoda: Insects >... | reverse complement strand
CACTTCGCGGAGAGCTTCCGCATGTCCAAATCTTCATGAATGATGGACCCAACCCGCTCACGTGAGATGCCCAGTTGCTCAGCTATTGATTTAGCCGAAATCCGGCGGTCTTCCAAGATTAGCTCGTGAATTTGATCAATACTCTCCAGGGTGGTCTCTGTTTTGCATCGGGTCGTCCAGGACGAGGCGCACCACAGGCGGAAAAATCACCACGTTTAAACTGGGCCACCCAGTTTTTGGCGATGGCATACGATGGTGCATGTTCCCCAAATATTTCTATCAGAATGGCGTGAATTTCCTTCGGCACCCTGCCTTGCAGGAAAAAAAAAAGTTGATGACAGCTCGCGTCTCCATGTTGTTGAAATCGCGCGCGTCGCCTGACATGCTTCCTTTCAGCCTCTGTAACAAGAAAAAGACTTGCAATTCGGCAAATGAACAGAACCCTCTTTCCAACGACACTATCGATTCCGTCCTACGAAATCGGGAAGTAGGTCGGGCTAAGGACTTATCAGCGCACTTCGTACTAATCAAATGATTAACTGTTCTTTACTGCAAGAAATTTGTGGGGTTTACACACTCGCTACTCTTCCTTTACCCTTATGGGATATTAGATATTTTATCCGGAAAATTAGCTCTACTGAAAGAGCATAATAGTTAACTCTATTTAACAGCTTCCACTGATTCAGCTGTCGGGCCTGTTATGATTCAGGACTGCGTTTGAAAGAGTAACAGTTGTGAATCACTTTGTGGACTTCGTTGAAGAAGAATAGGGTATAAATTTATTGGAAACGAAATTACGTTCTTGAATCCTGTTTTAGGGTGTCTGATCAATTTAAAGCCCAGTGGTAATAATACGTAACATCTGCTGTAACTTTTTTTGTATGGAAGCATCACGATGTGCTTATAAACGTAACATAATACTAAATAGTATACGTCAGCACAACTACTTTATTACTCAAGGTACTTACATAGGCTAAATATTTCGATTATAGATTAGTCATCTTCAGGCCTATTTTGTCATTTGAGTAACAAGATGCTATGCACACTTTGGGATCCCATCGTGTTTACATCCTGGGAATACATAAAATTAAACACGATGGGATCCCAAAGTGTGCAGAGCATCTTGTGACTCAAATGACAAAATAGGTCTGAAGATGACTAATCTATAGTCGAAACATGTAGCCTATGTAAGTACCTTGAGTAATAACGTAGTTGTGCTGACGTACACTATTTAGTATTAAATCTGCTGTAACATTCAGAAATGTTTCATTTTCCCCACAAAGTGTATGTATAAGTTTCAGATGATTTTTACGTTAAACAGTAATTATTTCTCTGCAAAAATTTGACACCTGTCATTGAAATGGATTCGGTCGGCGTTCTCTATGACGTATAAACTGGTATTTTATATGCAATTTAGAAGAAAAGCCGGTCCCAGCAGCCGCGCGGTCTGAGGCGTGGGTCTGCTGCCGCTTGCTTGCTTGCTGGGATTACAGGTTCAAATCCCGCCTGGGGCATGGATGTCCGTCTCTTGTACGTGTTGTGTGTTCACAGGTAGAGGTCCCTGCGTCTGGATGATCAGTTGTCCAGAGAAGTCCTGTCGAGTGTGGTATGTCTAAGTGTGGTCGTGGTGAAGCCACCTACTGGGAAGCTATGAGCCGGCATCGGGCCGAAGCGGGAGGGGGAGTCCTCAAACGCTTAAGAATTGCAACTTACAAATACGTGTGGTGAGATACAAACTGTATGTGCTCCAAACGTATCCATCTAAAAGAGGTAGAGTTAAAATATTTTCGAAATTCTAATTTGACATTAAAAATTACATTCACTAAGAAATAAAGAGTAGAGTAAATATGCGGCATGCTAGCTACGGTTCAGTTCAGTACAGGTATGTTAGTCTCCCCACCAGGTATTGCATAAAAATATGGACATTAAAATATAGACCGTACCAGCTTAACGCGGTGGACGAGTATGGGCGAAATTCACTCTGAATGAACTTCGCGTTCGTCGACGTTACCAAATCTGTGCAGTCCAATGTCTTCAGCTAATTTTAACTTGTAAATTATGCCTACAATACCGGCACGTGCAGTTAATAAAGGTTTACCGACATTTTTATATTTCAGAATAAATCAAATTAAACAAAAATGGTGTACATCATGCAACCACTTGCAGCTCGTTGCTTAACCAACTGTCACGGATTTCAACTCTAACTTTCTGCCTTGCGACTGGACACGACTGATGACAGCCAGGTGTCTCCCCCTGGAACAGAATCGCCGTTACTTAACGGAGGCACCTGTGGCTCGAAAGATGGCTCTGGGCGTGGTTCACGATTGAGAAAGGAGCCCACGGTGGAGTGCTTAGCTCTTTGATGCAACAGACAAGCAACGTGTGAAACTACCCTCAAACTCTCCATACAAAGTCACGCACTGACTGCGCAAAACAAGTGCCTTTTCATAAACTGTTTTTATACATAAAGCCTTTCAGAGCTTTACGTCATTACAGTCTAGTCACAGGGACTAATAAGCAATCTTATTCTAGCCTAAATTACTAATCTTGCACTAAACCTAAGAGTTCACCCATTAGCGTCTCAATGTTTCTGCTACAATAATGTGTACACGTTTTGCTGTGTACTTACACTAGCACTGTCTCTGCTCTTACACTGATACTCTAGCACTGTCTCTGCTTGCACATTAACACTTACACTAGCAATGTCTCTGCTCTTACACTGATAAGTTACTCTAGCACTGTCTCAGTTTGTACATTAACAATTACATTAGCACTGCCTCTGCTCTTACACTAACACTTGCGCTAGCACTGTCTGTGCTTTTGCACTATCACTTAAACCAGCTGAAGAGGTTTTTTCCTCCGGAGTCTGCGCACTATACCCATTTTCGTAAACATGTCTAGTCAAAACGTTTTTGGAAGGAGACTCGAGTCTTACAATATAACATGAAATACAGTCCCGTACTACTATTTTATTACAAAAACAATGAATTTTCTTCTTATGAAAGTGTCCAATGAGGAGCCGACCTGATCGATGTAAGTGGCACTGGAAAAAAACAGACTTCTTATTTCTATAACATAATAGATATGTGGAACTGAATTTTCTATTATACCGATCATTTGCGACTCACAACGGGATGTGTTCCAATAAGACTCAGGTATTATTCCCCCCAAAATGGCGCTCAAGCACCTACAGTCCCTCCATAAAATTTTGTCACCAGAGGCCAGAACCTGTCCGAAGTTATTCTTCTTCACTTCCGTGTCGTAGTGGTGGATTTCTCCGGTGGACGACGGCAGACATTTTACAAACCTAGAAACTTCTGTACCATATCTGATACGAGCACCACCAAACACCACTCACACTAGCAGGGAACAATTCATCACAAGCCTCTTTGATGTCACTGAGGGGCTTCTTCATGTGGGAAAATTTCATCAGTCTCACATCATCTAACTGTCCTGCCGATCAGTGCCCTTAATAACATTTCTGACGGTCTTCCTCAGGTACTGTCTTGAATTCGCTAGAGCACAATGACAAAGGGGCAATAGAAAAAGACATTTTAAAAAATGTCGCTCCTCTTGCATTGTTTAAAAAGTGGCCCTCTGTCTACGTTACTTTGAGGTTACATTATGAAAATGCAGTAATAAAAGTAAAACATCCGTTTAAAAAACCTGTTACAGTGTACTTTGATTAACTGATTTTGTCAGTGCGTAACAACGGTAGAAAACAGCAAATATGCTGTTCTTGTGACACCGATAGTATTAACAGAAATGCAGGACTAAATATTTGTTTAATAAGAAAGTGGGCTTTTAAAGAATTTCACTCGGGTCTCGGTGCTAATTATCAAATACCGACTATTCATGTGGAATTACGCGACTGCAGTAAGGATAAAATATGTAAGGGAAGACACGCAAAAGTAGCTATGGATATTATTTTGTTGTATGATACTGTCTTCATTCTTCATGCATTAACCTGAAGTCCAATGCCTCACATTAAATACTCGATCAAAGACTCAGGAAAACTGTAATATTATCCGAAAGACATTTAAACAAATTTTTTTCTGGGATGCGCTTCTCTTCTACAAATATTTTCTCTCCTCACGAAACAATTCGGAATAAAATGACTTGAAAAATAAATCACCGTAAACCAGTCTCGAAAATTCAAAACCTCGGTTAAGTGAAACGTGGTTTTGTGACGTCAATGACAGGGACCAACTTAAGAGCATATTGTTAGTATGAAACCTGGAAAAGGGAGCAAAGGAAAAGTGGGGAAAGCTATATGTTTAAACAAAACAAAAACTTTTTTCATTACTCGCTACGACCGCAAATGACAACACAGTAAGACTCAACAACAGACATTCCGCTTCGGAAAATAGTTCATTCGGTCTCAGATTCTATACTTTTGCCTATAAAATATGAGACACATTTCGTTTTCTCTGAATGATTATTCATATATATATATACATATTCGTTAACACGTTGTGCTTTTGATCTCCACACCCACCGTTATAAAGTCTATAATTTCACTTATAAAATTTCTCTTGCTGCACACGCCTTTGTTTTATTCTTATTATTTTTCATTTAGGCAGGCTTCCTTAGTTTAATTCCCCATATTTTTCAATACTTAAAACTTTCTTGTAAGAATTGCAACGTCATATGTAGATGGTGATCAGTCGTACTTTAACGGAAAGACTATTATCAGAAGTAAATCTCGAACCTACATAAGATGAGGCGGCCCTCTCAACATGCTATTCGGCAAAACTTCAAATGGGCAAAGCCACCTGCATCCGTCTGGGAGGTAGCGCCGCGTCACTGGCCGATTGATCCCCGACGTTTTGATACAGCGTAGTAGTCTCATGTTCAAAGGTCCGCAAGTTTCCGGAACTACAAGACGAACATCACGCTGTCTCGAAAAGTCGGTCACCACTCACCCAGCGGAATCTGCGTTTACAACTATCAGCTTTTAATTTATAAATTACATGCACCGTGTTAAGAACACTGAGAAGAGTAGTCTCTACTTCCTTGCAGGGTGTTAAAGCCGTACAATCTGGTAGCACGTAGTTTGTAGAATAATCGTATTATCCCGCTTGTGAACGTAGGAGGTACATCCAAAATGTAATTAACGAGCTACGACACCAACAGCGTCACACTGAAACACGGTGATCTTAAGTTTCGGCCATGCTAATCTCAGATCTCTCACAAAGTATCAATACACTGTAATAGGCATACTGAGGCCTTCGCTCTGTGGGGTGATAGGCAGCGTGGGTTAGTTGTTGATTACCAATTTTTTTCGGGACGGCCTATCGGTCTCATCTTCAACAGTCAAATAGTCAAAGAAGATGACCCTTTAAGATGGGAGCAACAGGCTCTCCCGAAACGTCGGTAATCATCTACTAACCTAGACTGCCTAACATCTGACAAAAGCTAAAGTCTCAAATACACTGCCGCACTGCTCGATATTGAAGCCTAACAGTCAGTTTCGACTTTCATTTTATAAATATAATCGACTCCGTCCACTGGGACTACAAGATTTGGCAAAGGTTTAGCTAATATAGTTGTGAATATCATCTGCTTTGACACTGTCATTTCGACGTAATAAGAGACCTCACTCCAGAGGACGGCTGTCACGTTGAACTGCGACCAGCAAATACAAAACCACAACCCAATTCCCACGGAAGGACCTGAGTTGTTACACCTGGCCTTATACATGACGACTGTCAAAGCAATCTTGGCTGCAAGTGCCAGCTCGTAAGACATTCATTCATTCATTCATACATTCATTCATTCATTCTTTCTGTAGTCTGTCTTACCAGAGATCAATAGCCTCTTACACATCGAGTTCTGTAAACTGCTATCTAGTGTTTCCTGTTTCAAGTTCAAGTATCTTCTCTTTTTCTTACGGTCATCCAGTTGCTGCTGTCGTTTTCTTCCTCGTCCTCCCCTCCCTTGTATCTTTCCTTCAATATCGTATTTTAGAAGGCAGTTCCTATGCGATATTCGACCAATCCAGTCAGCTTTCCCTCATGTTACTGTATGTACCTAAGATGTTCCTTTCTTCCTTGATCCTATATAATACATCTTCCTTTTCACACGATCGATCCAGCTGATCCTATGACATATTCGATATAATATTAACTTACTGTTATATCTATTGTCAAGCGCTTCTTAGAGACTCTAAGTTATGGCAAGGCATCCTAACACCGAATATCGTAGTTTGCTCATCAAGACACCTAAATGTAAACGGAAGATAATATCACAAGACAGCCAGTGTACGTACAACGTAATTCTGTGACGCGTTTGCGTAACCGTTTTGCAGTGGAAACACAACAGTACATTCTGTGTGTCGTTGTTTTTGTTGTTATTGTTGATTTACAAGTCACTGTCAAATATACGAGTATAGCAATACTGAATGTTACACAACAATGCTTTTATGGTAAATTTGTCACCGACAACAACGCAAATTACAAGTAGAGGTTTTTGAAAGATATTATATTCAACTAATTTGGACTCTTTCACTTGTTAAAACAAACGCTGCATTAAAACAAAATAATTATCCTTTCTCAGGACCTTCTTCAGACGTACGTTTTGGTTAAACAGATCGTAAATAAGTCGTTGCGCAGTTTCTCAGTTTTTGTAAGCGTTGCCGTAAAACATTTTACAAGATCAGATGGAATTAATCAATTATGAAGCAATAAGTATTAAATATTATGAGCGTGTGTCTGTAGCCTTTGTTATCCAGCATGCAGAGCGCATGCGCCTTATTAAATATTCATCTATAGCGTGTATCGCCCTACGAGATTTTCCCACATTATCTCATAAACGGCACGATTTTCGGGAAAAAATCACGAAACATAAAATGTGTCTTTGATTATCTCTACAAGTCTGTTTGAAAAATTGCTTACTCTTAGAAGAATTCAGCGAGTTAATGTCATAAATGTATATAGGTTTTCACGTAAAATGCCCGTTGTCCTTGTCAAAACTTTAATGAAACTTGGATTTTCTCAACAGATATTCTAAAAATACTCAAATTTCAAACTTCATGAAAATGCGCCCAGTGGGAGCCGAATTGTTCGACGCGGGCGACGAACGGACGGACAGACATGACAAAGCTGATTTTGCGAACGCGCCTAAAAATGGACCTTAGAGAAATAGGATGGGAATTGAGAAATGGAATAAACTGGCTGAGAGTGACAAGCGGATTGCTGCTGTGTGCACGGTAAGGAATATTTGGCTTAAATAAGAGAAACATCTTGATTGGTTTAGGAGTAATTAGCTTTCCATCAATAACTATGCTTCATAAATTGTTATTAGTGTACAACGAAACAAGTTTATGCTTTCACTAACTACCATAATTGCAAATACAAAACTCAATTTCCTGAACAAACGTACTTCGCTCTCAGGGAACAAACTCCAGAAAAATCATTGTATCTCTCTTCCAGACGATTTTGTCCATTTCGCTCTATCGATTAGACCTACCGTTAGACGTCTTTGGAGACACTGTCGAAATGGAGAAAGCGAAATTAAACGAAAGAAAAATTTTTTAAAAAAAAACATGAATATATGTGCCAGCAGGAGGAATTTACATCTCTCCGTTAAGTATCAATTTCAGCTTTACATTTCAGGTACTAACTGCATATTGTAATAAAATAACAAAGAGACAGCTGACCCCATGGTGCAGAGAGCTGCAAAGCCGACGGCGGACGACCGGAGGTATTTTGTTACACTGAACACATTTAAGTCCCCCGTGTGATCTGTAGACGGATCATATGAGTGGCATTATAGATTGAACAACACCTTATGGTTTCTAGTCACTTGAAAACACAATAGACTCTATAATTTATCTGAAGGTTTGGAAACAAGATTGTATCTACTTGTATTGACTGCTTCGCTTCGGTTCGCGGGAGATACACTACAAGACCAAGATGTATAATAAATTAACCCAGTGCAAACTTGGATGGGGGTGAAAAGAGGAGTAAGCAAGAGCAGTGTGGAGGGATGGGGTGGCTGGGGGAAAGGGAACACAAGACTAGCTTCGAGTTTTCCGTGTTCTTTTTTCGTGCTTTTAATAAGCTTTTAATTCATTGTTTGTTTTATTCCAAGTTTTAATCAGTACTGAAATGAGTTTTTGGAGCCATTAACGATGTGGAGAAACAAAGAGAATCGATAAAACAAACTTGTGGGCCTCCGCCTCGACTACAAGAGAGATTACTTGGTAATTGTCTCTTGCATTCGTAAACATCCCACCGCTCGGCTCGAGGCAGAGTAAGCAACTCGCGAAGAATACGACGGGTCAGGACAACTGAATGTGTAACCCATGGCATGTGCAGACTGGCTGTCATCGGAAGACAGTCCGTCCTGTCTATCACCTGCCACGAGAATAGTGTGATATTTTTGAAATGAGACCACAAAACGGAGCTTAATATTTTCGGCTCAAAGCAGTTCGCCTTGCACTTCAACTGCAGCAATCAGAAGGGATACAACACAAAAGTTTTTCTAAAATACCCTAATATTTCCGACGTGACAAACAGATTAAACGTGTATTAAATAAAATAACATTAAACCTACCTGTAGAAAGAGATAACGAAAAGAAAAAAGAAAAATATTTCCCCAAAGATAAAGCAGACAGGACGAGAGCTGGCCTATCACCCATATCAAATGCCGGGTTTAAGAATGAGTTTAGATATATCTCCACGTCCCCATACAGTTCCATGGCGTACACAGGGACAATTTTACTTAACTTTTATTATTAATATTATCACATTATAGAAACACATAATAACATAAAGTAATTTACAAAAACACAAGAAATTATGCACTGCATTTAAAAGGTAAATTTCAGCTTTGAACAGGACACGAAGGTCCAGACGGGGAATAGAGGTATACCTCTACTATTTCTTTAACCTCGGCGCCAAATTGGGGAAGGTGGTCAACGTCACGTCCCGGGCGCTTTAACCCTGGGAAAGAGACCCGTTCACCATCGTACAGGAGGCTGGGTGGGCCCCAGGGCCGGTCTGGGCAGGTGCGGAAAATCTCGCCCCCACCAGAATTCGATCACCGGACCGTCCAGCCCGTAGCAAGTCGCTGTACCGACTGTGTTATCCTGGCCCACCCAGCACTGCATGCTTCGACCAAAAATAGTCACTACAGATTCAGATATCTAACGGAATTCTATTTACAGCTTATTTATACAACTTCTTTCTCGAATGTTTGTCTTCCTTTCGTTCACATGGAAGTATTTCTCGCGGATGTCGACGAACAGGTTAAAAGTAATGAAGTCAAAACAGCAGAGTTGTCAAAAGTACACAGCAAATGTACTATTGCTTTTATGGTGCCTTCTGCTATACGCATTTCGTAGTGAAATGTTCTTGCTGGGTCAGTGTCACTGGGAGTGACAGTGCGGGGTTTCATTGCTTGCTTTGTCGCAGTAATGTAAGTCACATCAGAATTCAAATTGTAATTATTTTAATAATGTTATAATTTATATGGAGTATGGCATCACACCGTACTGATTAACCACAGAATAAATTTCACAAAGACTTTCCCAACTACTTATAAGTGTCGAGAAGAACAGACTGCTCATTTGTACTGCCCTTGTTTCCATGCTGTTCAAAAAAATATAAGTTCCGTAATTAAACCTACACGGTGAGCTGTATTTGACAGAGCGTCTTTGAATAGCCTGCTACCAAATTACATACATATGTACACCTACATTAGATATTCCAACTTATGGTGATATAATTATACGTGTATTGTGAAGTCTGGCTTGACAGGTCTTTGATGAAGCTACAGCACGACTCCATCCTGTGTGCCAGTACACAATACTGTAACAAAACCAAGAGTAATACCACCGCGAAAGGTAGAAGACTTCATAATATGTATATGAAAGAAGAAGTTGTGGCGCTGGTTAAGGATTAACCGGTAATTTTAAGCAGCAGTTAAAATAGCTGTAATGATTATAACAGAAATTTATCAACCAGAAGTTTTGTAAGCGCTTGAAGGCAAGTTGGTCTCTACTGTTACGAAAATATTTACTTCTTTAAAGTATTTGAGTTACGTTACATTTAGGTAATCGAAACTTAAGCGAAGTTTACGTATAATTAAGTAGAAAAATAAGAGAAAAATTTAAAAACTTCAAATAACGACACAACGGAGTAGAGATACAAAATAGTAACTTTCATAGACGAACCCCTTTGTTCATTTAAGTGTATTATTTAACGACGCTGTTAAGTACGAAATTTATATAGCGTCGGTGATAAATAAACGAGTGCGTATGGAACGGTGGTGGGATGTTACGGAAAGGGGAAAAGCAAAGCAATGTGAAAAGAAGAAGAAGAAGAGGAAGAAGAAAAAGAAGAAGAAGAAAAAGAAGAAGGAGGAGAAAAAGAAGAAGAAGAAGAAGAAGAAGAAGAAGAAGAAGAAGAACTTGTCCCCGTGGCACTTTGTGTACCACATATTCCACATGGTTTGGTCTGAAATCGAGCCCAAATTTGCATGACGCCAGGCCGGCATCTAACTGCCTGTACCATGGCACGGCCCCTCCACTTTTACAGCGCACTTGTGTACATGTGGGTGCCCTTGCTTCTCATCATTATACTTTTCATTCTTTCTGTCTTCATTCACCGCCGGGTGACCCTTCGAAGGATATGCCGATCACTAACTGTGAACCAAGTGGCCGCGTCACCGAAGACTGTCGCCGGCTTCTCACTGCACAAGGTCGGTTTCAATCCCAGGACAATGGGCATGGGGATCGTAGTGAAAAGGCAGCACTGTGGCGTGTTTTCCTCAAAGTATTTCTGTTTTCCCCAGTTAGTAGTATTCCACCAAATGTCTATACACTTTGGCCTATGGCCGGGGATGGAAAATGGTCTCATTAGAGGCCACGCATCCAGAGACATATATTTCTATTACCATAATAAAAAGACATATTATCAAACACCAGAACCTGCTGTCCGCCGCGACGGCCTGTTTTTATCATCAAAACACATGCTACTGACTACCTCAAAAAAGAGATGTTTTCTCAACAGTATTAAAATATTAAAATCTTTCCGAAATATATATTTTGCTAATAGGATAAACATATTGCTGGACAGCAATTTGTCCATCTGAAATGGAGGGCACGTTAATCCTTTGGCTGATGCAAGTAAGCTGTTTTAACCTGATGGTTTCTGTGTACGACAAAAATTAATTTACATTTTTTTAAATATTCATCCTCGTTGTTCCTGGATAACAAGAATCACCGCAAATCCAGTCAAAGACAAAAAATCCTTTATTGTGGTGTTAATTCAACAACATGTTTCGGCCTAAGAGGACACCATGAGGTTGACCAAGAATACAAGTCTATGTACACAGCTATTTGGAAATTGAGGCTGTATACGTACTGTAAGGAGCCGGGATCTCAGTTTCCTTATAGCTGTGTACATAGTCTTGTATTCTTGGCCAACCTGCTGGTGTCCTCTCAGGTTGAATTAACACTAGAATAAACGATTGTTGTTTTGACTATATTTGCGGTGATTCTTGTAACTCACAGATCGCTGTGCAGACATTTCGTGCACTTTCATTCTCACGTTATGTAAGCCTACTAGTGTATCAAGAACTTAGTCAAAGTGACAATGGGATGTGGAATGAATCACAAATACAAAACATACAATACAAAAATAAAGCAAGTATTTCGCATCAAGTGTTCTAATTTTACACCAAATTTGTTATATACAGCTGATAATAAAGACCACGAGTTATTTTTAAGCATTAGATATCCAAAAACAGAATAAAAGTACAAAGTACTGACGTATATTCTTAAAAAGGTAAAGGTAAAGTACACCCTAGAACAGGCCACGAAGCCCCAGAGGGGAGTAGACGTACCCATAGCTCTACTCTTTTCTTAACATCGGCGCTATATGGTGTGGGTGATCAACGCCACGGCCCGGCCGCTTTATCCACAGTAAACTCCCGATACACATTGTATAAGAAGATGGGTGAACCCCAGGGTCGGTCTGGACGGGTGCGGAAAATCTGGCCCCCACCGGGATTCGATCCCCGGGCCGTCCAGCCTCTAGCCAGTCGCTATACCGACTGAGATATTCCGGCCCATACGCATATTCTTAATGCTACTTAGACTTTTCATTTGTCAGACTTGTTAGTCGACATGGTAAACTATTGACAATTCTGATGCCAGCATATTATGTACGTTTCTAAAAATATTAAAAGTCTACAATTTGTTTATGAAGGTACAATTTCGTCGTATTAATACCGTATACTGCTGAATTTGCTTGAAATTTTTCTTGGTCAGTTAGTGTGACGGTCATTAATTAAAACACGTAAGGTAAAAATCTCTAATCTAGCATTTGCACCAACCATAACTTTAACATCTTTCTCTTCTGCAGTAATATATCTACTTACTGTGAGATTAATTGTTCAAACATTGTCCCACATTTCATGCGTGTTGTGTTTGCAACTTACAAACACAACACGCATTCTCCCATGTTTCTTAACCTGTAGGCAGCATTTTCAGTAGGTAACTCTTTCCTGAAGCCAAATCGTTCTGTGGCCAGTATGTTAAGAATATGCTTGCGTAACCTTCTACACACAAACTTCTTTAGTTTCTGATTTCGATAGCCATAAATCTTGGTTTCTGCTGTCAACGTGAAAATGAGTAACCACAGAGAAACTGACATAAGGACATACCTACGAACACTTCACTACCAAATTGAATTCCAAACAGAGACATGGAGACGCTTTGTTACTAAACTGAGTATCCAAAGATAAACTCACTGCTATTTTACTAAAAAGAGAATATCGAAAGAGAAACTTACGGTCGGTTTACTAGCATCCAAGGATAAACCCACTGACATTTTGCTTCTAAGTTAACTATTCGAAGAGAAACTTACTGAAATTTTGCTATTAATGCAAGAGTCTGAGTAAAAGCCTACTGACGATGTGCTACTAAACTTAGTAGCCAAAGATACATGCATTGAACTTTTATTTCTTAAAGAGGATCAAAAGAGACAATTTCATTTCGCAACTGAAGTGAGCAGCAAAAGAGACAACTACTTACACTGCAACCAAATGAGTAAAAAAAGAAACACATACTGACACGTTACTACTAAAGGAATGTCCAACGAGACAGCTAATACCAGTTGGTTAATAAAATTATTTTTCAAATACATATCTGCTGACAGTTCGCTGCTAAAATGGGTTCTTTACTAACTTCCACTTTCCAATTATACTATCTCATGAATGAAAAAATATGAAACAATGACATTTTGAAATGTAGAAAACAGGCTACACAGAAATACACATTTAATGTTTTGTTGACCGTGCGTCGTGATATATCCGTACAATGAGAACTACCAGGATGCACTATTTACTTTCAGTTTATTTCAATAATTAACCTCTACATGTCTCGAGCACGCTTACTGCTCATCATCAGGAGGTACTACTCTGTATATTAAGGGATTGGTATATGTCATACGTTTACGCTGACTGGCTGTTGGCAGGATCCACCACGATCCTGCCAACAGCCAGTCTACATAAACACATCACATATTCCAGTTGCTCTATGTACAGAGTAGTATCTCCTGATAATGAGCAGTAAGCCTGCTCGAAACATGTAGAGGTTAATTACTGAAATAAATTGAAAGTAAATAGTGCATTCTGTTGGTTCTTGCCGAAATGAAAAATACAAAAATTTTAAAATATTTTATGTCCTCACAGTGATCAATATTGAGCATCTGCGATCAGGAAATTCGAATTACTCTAGTGACTGCGAATAAAGACATTGTTTTTAAAAGCCACGCAATCATCAATGCGTGAGAGGTGATGCGTTATTCCATGAGTGCGCAAAAGATGACTGATGGTTGTAGTTTGTTAAAAATAAAACACTCGCGCGATTGTGATCACGTATGCCGTATCACTGATCCGTGTGACACTCATTTCCTTAGAGGCGACTTCCGCGTGCCAAACAGATAATGTTGGTATAAACCGGTTGGTTTCTAGAAAAGGAATGTCTATAATGTAAGGATATTTCGTTGAAAAATTTAGTTGTTGTGGTGATACATCCTGCGGTGTACCACTTCAGTCGTGAAAGTTAATACGGTACGGAACAAATCACGGAACCGTGGTGCGGGTTAGTCGAACCCTCACATTGAATATCTGCTTAAATGTTGGTCTATTAAAGACGTGTCTAGTTTTTTGGTCTCTTGTAGAGCTGTGTATGGTGGTAAGAATAAATTGCCGTTTGACGTGCGATCTCTTTAAAACAAACCACCCACAAGTTAATCACGCAATAACGCATCAAATATCACGCATTCACGGGAGCGGGGTTCTTGAGACCCAAGACTTTACTCCTTCTAACAGCTTCAACTGAACACCTGCAAACCCCGACATTTACGAGAGGTCACAAACAGGCACAGTTTCGGAAAAGTTGAATAATAGTAGAAAATTCAGAAAGTTCAGAAGCACTGCATAACATACTGTTGTCAGAATTTTGCAGAGTGTGGACTGAAGGAATAAAAGACAGGAATTTATAAAAATTGAAAATAAATATAAATATAACGGAAGGTTGTAACAATCGTTGCCAACGTCACACCACATTCTTGAAATTCTTTGTAGGCATATCGTGCTAATGGGAAAGAACTAATAGCACTGTTGACATATACAACAGGACGACTCACAGTAATTTAACGCAGCATTGCCATAGAAGTGAAGATAAGCAATGGCGTACCAGGGGGGGGGGGTTTGGATGTTCAAACCCCCCCTCCCGAAATTCCGAAGGCCATCCAAAAACGTGCCAAACTCAACCCCTTTGTGAAAACTGTTAAAAATTGCTGAATTTAGGACGCCAACACACCAAGATTTTCGGAAAAAAAGCAGTAAAGTTCTAAAACTACCTAGGTTGGCAAATGTTTTAAATTAGCAATGACAAATTGACTGTCATCATTAATAGTCTTAAAGGTAAAGGTAAAGCAGTCCCATTACAGGCCTGGACAGGCCAAGAGGGTTCCAGGAAGTT
>Ga0136643_10008515_pt1 | contig 15002 bp, 6 predicted proteins | sample TergutLab28metaG_FD_96883 | JGI IMG/M metagenome (GOLD analysis project Ga0136643, IMG submission 96883) | Labiotermes labralis P1 segment gut microbial communities from Petit-Saut dam, French Guiana - Lab288 P1 (version 3) (version 3) | ecosystem: Host-associated > Arthropoda: Insects >... | reverse complement strand
TTATTTATTTAAAGAGTCCAAAAAAAATCATGACTTAGGGGAGCCTGAAAGGCCAACGTCTGATATACCGTATTCACCAAAATTGCCCCCCCCCCCCGCTTCCACGTTATGCAGACTTTTTTGAGACCTGCAGAAATTCTTACATTTTTTTCCCCCCAGGTGTAAAACGGGCTGATCAAGTCGCTGACGGTTGAAGCTTTTGCTATAAGAATGGTATTCAGACTTTTAAATTCTGTGTAACTCCCGCAATTAATTGTAAATTGTTTCGAAAACTCTGTACATAGGTTCGTACATTTTGGGTACAGATACTTACTTACTCCATAGTGCAGAGTCCTTCTTGAGAAGCTAACTGGTTTGCAGCTAGTCAAGAAATTCCTCACATTTCACGGAACCCGAAGGTTCATTACCGCACTCACAAGCATCCGCCACCTGTCTCTATCCTGGGCCAGCCCACTCCAGTCCATATACCCACATCCCACATCCTGGAGATCCCTCCTAATATTATCCACCCATCTACGCCTTGGTCTCCCCAATGGTCTCCTTCCCAATGTCGATTATAATACACATCTAAGCCAGTTGTATTAAAAGAGTTCTTTTGATATTGGGTTGCAAGCGCGATTTTCAAGGGGATTTCAAGAACATTTCTTTTATTTAAAAAATGTCTAAAAAATTTAATTTTATTTATTTTCCTCCTCTTTTTTTTTCAGAATAGGTACTAGGTTTATTTTCAGGGCATGACAGCAGTATTAAAAGTGTATTTTATATCACTGCATTAATATTATATTTAATAAGATAAAATTTCATGTTCTAATAATTTTGTTTCTTATTTGCACCCAAAATTATTAGAAGATGAAATTTTATCTTATGAAATATAATATTAATACAGTGACATAAAATAAACTTTTATTACTGCTGTCATACCCTGAAAATAAACCTAGTACCTATTCTGAAACAAAACGGACGAAAATAAATAAAATTGAATTTTTAAAACTTTTTTTAAAAATAAAAGAAATATTTTTGCAACCCCCTTGAAAATCGCTTTTGCAACCCAATATCAATAGAACTCTTATAATACAACTGGTTTAGACGTGTTTTATAATCGGTATTGGTTTACAAGCAGTTTTATTTTTAGTATTGTGTTTCAACACGAAGGGCTGATATGGGATAAACTTGCCAACACATGGGTATTCAGATGATAACAGTACGGTATTAACAACGGCCACCGCAACAAAAACACTTGTCAGAGAAGAGGACGCATCCCACAAAAGGGGCGAAACGTTGATACGAGCAACACTGTTTCTGTTGCGAAACGTTTATCGCAAGAAAAAATATATTCGTGCTCCAAACTACATTAATGAATTCAATGACATACATTAGATACTAGTGGAATTCTACAGGAAAATCTTTTATGTAAGTTCGACATCTATAGACCAACTAGCCGATCCCGGGGGTTCCGCTGTCAATGACTACGGAGGCTAGGACTGCTCCCGTTCTCTTGCTGGGATTGCAGGTTCGAATCCCTCCGACAACGTGTCTGTCTTGTGCATGCTGTACTATTTCAGGTAGAGGTCTCTGCGAAGAAGTCCTACGGAATGTGGTGTGTCTTACTGTGTGTAATATCGAAACCTCAATAACACGAAACTCTAAACCTATGATAAAATATATAAAACTAAAAAACCAAATTTGCATGGATCTCAGATATATATTTATTGTTTTCTCTAAAACATCTTCTGATGAAAATTTGTACGTAACAAGATGTGCAAAGCTGATCGAGGTCTGAAAATTTGCTTAAGTATTTTGATGTATTAATTGTCTATAAAGGAAAATATAACAATTTATGATTTTGTGTATATTCCTTGAGCGATTGTGGTAAATTTGAACATTCAAAGTAATGGTGGTGTTTGTGGGCACATATTTATTCTGCCTGTTTGTGAAAAAATGAGGGTCACTTATTTAATTGGTAACTTTTCTTATAATTACAATAGATGTTATTGCAAAGGAAATAAAACTTAATGAAAATCAAATATAAGATAATACTTGATCAAGAGTTAATTTTATATTTTATGACTGGAGAAATAACAACCACATGTAAATGAAGAATATTCTTTTGTTAAAGGGTCAAGTCTGTTCTAGACAGGTATCCTACTGAAGTATTTGAAAAAGAGACTTAAGAACACTTCTATCCACGACAGTAAATATTTACCTGGAAGAAAGTAAGTAATGAGGAGTTCCGTAAACCTTTTCTTTACTAAATATTACCAAGAGCGATCCAGTAAAAAATGAACAACATGGTAGGATCATGTTACGTATGGAAAATCTGAGACGTTTAATTGATAACCCCAAACGAAAAAATGGAGAAACCCAGGCGTAGTTGAAAGAATATCACTACTGACATCGAATGAAGGTGCAGTCTTTTCAACAGGCAGAACAGGTTAATGATTTCCCGTGTTCCCTAACAGGTGATACATTTCTTGATAACTGAACTAATGGAAAATTTCCTATAAGGACAGCTTTTCACGTATTAAATTCTAAATTTGAGTTACTGCCTGACATGTACGCGCGAAAAGTAGCTTTAGGTCAAGCATGGTCTTTTTTTGAAAATGATGAAATTCGATTCGTGTCAAGAACTACATAAAAGTGGATAAAATTGGAGTGAAGAAATGTTTTGTAAATCTGGGAAAGTTTCCTACATGTGACATTTACTTTACATGGTATCGTGTTGGTGCAATCAAGATTTGTTTAACGGAATTAAACACGTGCTTTAAAGATTAGTAGTTGTAGTCCTGCTAAAACTTCAGAGAACAGGATGAAGCGGAAGTGAGATAGAAGAGTGTCAAATTGCTGCTGACGGTGCAGATAATGCATTTACTCTCAAGCAACGGTAGTCGGGACGTTCGATACATTTCACTAAAACATAGCAGATGGATCTGACATTCATTTCCTTCTATTACATTTTCTGCTACGGAATTGAATAATTAATTTACTGCGCATTTAACTTGAAGTAATGTAGTCTATTAAGTGGCAGAAACTTGCCTCCGAAAAAGAACACAAAGCCTTGTGTTCATAAAAAATTTTGGAATATTGAGATGTTAAGACTTGCATTAAGTGCTACTTTGTGTTATATTTATAGCAAGAGAAGTAATGGATTTAAAGTGAAATATTGCACACAGAGCGTAATGTTAAAGGCAACGATAATGCCTGCGACATTAGCGGAGGCTATAGATGAGAAAAAAAATTGCTACGTTGGTATCAACTGGAAAACGGAGCTGGAGAAGAACAAAGACTCTGAACCTGGAAGGAAAAAAAAACGGGTAGGCTTGTGGACGGAATTAAGTCTTTAATCAGTTCTTCATAGTATTTACAACAGTATTTACCATTTGCTGTCAAATTTAAGTTAAAATTCTGCGTTTGCCTTCACAGATTATTTATGATTTCAAAACCTTCCATACAATAAACTTGCATTTCCCTCTTAGAGCAATCATCGATTGGTGTTTCTAATAGAAGCACACTGTGTTCTGCATGCGGTCCGAGCTGACTTGTTATACATAATGTCGGTTACAGATGCTATGAAAGAAACAAGCCATGGCTCAGGCAGTTAGTCGCTGACGTTTCTTCTCGGAGACCTGGGTTCATTCCTATTCAATGGGACAGGTGGGGTAGACAAAACGGGGCTTTTTCTCCGAGTGCCTTGGCATTCCCCATCAGTAGCATTACACAAGTGCTCTGTATTTATCTTCATCTGCATGCTGCTCTTACCCGAAAGACGAAAGGGCGAAGTCTGGGCACCTTAGAAGATTGTATTATGAGAATGAATATGTTGGCAAATTAAAAAGAGGGGAAGACAAATACAAAATATAACAGGCTTAAATCTGGCGGAGTTAAGGCTTACGGCCGTTCAGCTGCTTTATCTCTAGTTATACATAGTGCAAAATGAAGAATATATGGCCTGGCCCCTACACAAACACCAAGACTAACAGAGATGTCGTATATGATTGACAGGCCTGTATATGTGACTTTGTATAAAGTATGTCATTTTCTTAGTCCTCTCGTAAGAAAGTGTTTAAATATGTATGCTTTACTAAGACCAAGATATTGGACATGAGACACACTAGCCTGTCATTAGAGTAGACAACCCAAGGCGACTTTGAGTGCAATCAAAAGACATTATTCAATAAGAACTGACCGTGAGGCCAAGGGTGAAGCTGACGAGGCTAAAACTGTCAGATGCAAGGTGAAACGGACTAAACTGATTTGACGATCTTTTCCCAACATGTAAGTTGTAAACTTTATTGGGAGAATGGCTGTGAGTGGCAAATTACTAAGAACATATTTGTGTCCTGTTATGAATTATGATCCACGCCTTCCTACAAGGACTACAGGAGCTCCGGCATATTGTCTGTAACGGGACCTTGCAAAGAATCTGTGCTGGAACCGCTGTGTTAACCACACTACCGCGATTACGGTGAAGAAAATGTACAACTTCGACTCATGGTCGCCGACAGCGGGTTCGAGCTTGGGCGAAAAAAAATTTCTGGCCCTCCAGCAAGTACACTGTCGTACCGTCAAGGTAGCAGTTGAGAGCGTAATACTAAATATGGCCGCTGGCTGCAAGTACCGCAAAAATGGCATACCACTATCTAATTATATTCGATACTGCCGAGAACGAAAGAAACAATTCAACTTAGCCGGTACTTGGGCCCTCTTCCGGACAACAGGACCCCGGTAATTTGTACCCGCTCCCCTCCCAACCCCCACCCCCACCCACCCATGGCGTTCAACTTCCGACGTGTATCTAATTCATAGTGATGTATAAAACTTAAGCTCCTAAGTCACTGAAAGTAGTCTGTGTCAGTAAAAAGTGATCCCGTTATAGGCCCGGTGTGGCCCAGAGGGTGGGTAGAGGTATAGCTCTTCTCTTCCATGACCGCTGCACTAGAAGGGGGTGAGTGGTCAGCAGCACGCCCCGACCGCACTTTACCCCCGGGAAAGACCTGGTACCCATTGTAAAGGAGGCTGGGTGGGCCCCAGGGCCGGTCTGGACGGGGGAATCTGGTCCCCACCGGTATTCGATCCCGGACCGTCCAGCCCGTAGCTCAGTTGCTATACCGACTGAGCTACCAGGCCCACAGTCTGTGTCAGTAATTAGTTAATATTGCTTGTGTCATCACTCGATACTTATTGTGAGAGTCACGTGCCACAAGTACAATTTGTGGGGGAATGAAGTGTTTCTTAATAACACAGCAGGCGCCATATATAGTTATCAACTAGGTAGCTAACTTCATGGAACAGAGTCCTTCCTCAGAAGCTAACAGGTCCTCAGCTGGTCAAGAAATTCACCGCATTTTATGTAGCCTGGAAGGTAATTACCGCATTCACAAGTGCCAACGGGCTGTCCCTATTCTAAGCCAGAGCAATCCAGTTCATGCCTCCCCATCCCATACCTTTAAGATCCATTTTAATATTATCCTTCCATTTACGCCGATATCTTCCAAGTGGTCTCCATCTTTCAGACCTTCCTACCGAAACCTTGTTACCAATGGACTTTAAGTTTTTGAAGGAAAGGAGCTTCAAAACTCGAGTGAGAAAGCAAAAATTAAAGAAAATGGGGTAATTTTAGCGAGGATGGAACGCGATTTGCTTTAGACTTGTATATATAACGTCATCGAAAATGAATATTGTTGTAGGTAGGTTTTAAAACGTAACTATAAAAATTGGTACCTTTTCTGTTTCCGTAATGTCTGACGTTCAGCAATCTGGAGGAAAATGTGTGCTGTGTAAAGCTGATAATTACACTTTTTCTACGTTACGTCAGAAGCTTAGCATCTTAATTTTGTAGCTGAACTTAGGTACTTAATGGAACATACACGCAGATACCTACTTATTAAAGCCTCAGGTGGTGTTTTATGTAAGTGCAGCCACAGTAATGGCTGGCAATGAAGCTTCCTTACCCAAATGCCTCAATTTAACCTGGCGTGAGATGCGTTCCTAGATTATCGAGTGTTAATACTAGAGTTACTTTCTTAATGGGGCATGCAATGGCGCAGTTGGTAGAGACACTGAGCTACAAGCCGGAAGGTCGCGTCTTCGATACGCGATAGTGTCCATGGAATTTTTATTGGCATTGTTATCCTGGCCGCACTCTGCCCTGAGCCTCAACTGAAGAAGAAATATTTCCTAGGGTTAAATGCGGCCGGTTCGTAGGGCTAACAAACTTACCTCCTCTTGTGCCGATCATCTTGAAATCTAGAAACCCCTTCGGAGAACCGTCAGGGCCTGTCCAGGCCCATACAGGGATAGCGTTACCTGCTTTTACTTATTGTATAAGGTTACGAATAAAGTATTCTACCGCCTACTTAGGTGAATTTCGAGAGCACTTGAAAATTTGGATTCTTTTTTTAGTAATTCTAACAAAATAAAAGCAGAAAAATGTTTTAAATTAGTAATATTTTGGAAGGTTCTGACCCAAGATACGTTTAGGAAAATGTAAATTGGTATTTAATCAGTTCTTGTAATCATTATTAATTCCATTGCAACTCTTATGACTGCAATCATTGTTGACGGTTCAAAGGGTTCGGTATATGTCAGGATATTACAACAGTTGTGGAAATGCTTTCAACACCCAACATGTTAACACTGATGGTGCTTATTTTGCCGGTGATTTATTTTATTAATCAAGTTTAAAATACATTTCTTTGCGTGTGACCAGATTCCCCGTGTGATGACCGAAAAAAGAAAATCCCCTTGCATTCCATGTAAGTCGTAAAAGGCGGTCAAAACGGGCACCCTGTGCCTGGGGGTATAGCTGGGCCACCCTGCCCAAGGGGTTACAAATGCGATGAACTGTCTCTCTACGTTGGGGTTGGGCGACAGGCCGACAACCTGTCACCGCAAAAAAGCTAACTGTTAGGAAACCCAAATGGTGGTCTCGGAAGAGTCAGAAGGAGTGGAATCGACCTGGGCAAGGGAAAAGGATTAAAGAGATGAGGATAACAACTTGGAATGTAAGCGCATTGTGCAGGGCAGGAGCCTTGAATGAATTGGTGAAATTGTGTACAAACAGATGTTAATAAATGCAAGACTACAAATTGGAAATAGATGTCAAAAAAACAGAGATGACTGGAAGAAGTCCATGAAGGTGACGAAGATCCGCTTTGGACTGTAGTGTCAGAGAAGAAGAAGAAGAAGAAGAAGAAGAAGAAGAAGAAGAAGAAGAAGAAGAATAAGAAGAGGGAGGAGGAGGAGACGAAGAAGAAGAAGAGGGAGGAGGAGGAGGAGAATAAGGAGGAGGAGGAGGAGAAGAAGAAGAAGAAGAAGGAGAAGAAGAATTCACACAGTTGGGTTATAAGCCATTCTGTTCTGTACTTTGGTCAGTATACAGTCAGGAGATGCGTGAGTCTGTAGTGCATTTGGTAGGTTTGCTTTCCCTTGTTTATGAACGTAACGATAATCAAACTTGCATATTAGGGCCTATACGTCACAATAAGTACATCTGTAGATGGCGTTCGGCCCATTTGCACAAAAGCAGTACAATTGCTCCAACCATGTAAAAAGCGACACTTCACAAGAGCATGTGGCTATCTGGTTATTGTTTCAAAAGCTTTAACAAATTTATTGATTCTGGTAGCCCAAAGCTGGTACTTCAGTTCCACTGAACAAAGTATTAGCAGCCTGTTTCCATTAATTATTGATTCTCTGTATGCTCGCAACATTTCGAAACGCTTTCTGATTTACAGATTGTTAAAGCAGGTGTGGATTTACCCAAAATTAACACAATATGTCCTGCATTACTAAAATGAGCAACTATTTACAATTTAAAAGTGAATGTATGTTCAGGTGTATTTAACTTTTTCAAGCCTACTCGTTACTTTCTGCACCAATAGGTTTAACATTCCAAAAATGTACATTCTGCCCACATTAGTATTTATGTGTTTTGTGATTATGTCAGAAAAAAACAACAACTTGTCCTATGAAACATAATCTGATTTTTTTAATAGAGAAAAATGTTTACTGCGCGGTACGACTTGGATCTTTAATTGTAGCAGTTTAACGCTTTGTCTTTAAAGGGTTAATGATGCTGGCAATAGCTGAATAGAGAATTGGAAAGAGAGTAAGTCTAGGTGGTGACCTAATTTAAGGTAATATCTCCACATATGTTTGGGTGAAATGAGGAAAAAATAAATGCCAATTTGTAAATACCTAACTAATCTCAACCCCACATATAAACCCTGAAAACAAAGCAGGAGTCCCACTGTATTGAGACTTGCGATGATTGCGTCTTTTTATAATCGAGGATCTCATAACAGTCTGAATAAATAAATTGTACTATTCGGTAAATATAAATATATTCTGTTGTCTGACACATGGCCGTTTTCTGTTACACGATTATACCTCCGCAATTCTGAGAAATCTAGTAACCTCCCCTACAATAGGTGGCCTTCTTTTCCACCTCTAGATTAGTTTCAGCGTTATGTTCTACCAACGGTAGAAAGGAAAACAATGGTATATAGCCTTAAACACTGATTATTCGGCCACATACAGGACACTAATACAGTATGTGTGTGATGTCAAGCTTCCACCGCCATGCAGATTAGAACTGCTCTCTTCTGGTCTGTTACGCAGCGAGCAGACCACCACTCGCTGCGTAATAGCCCAGAAGAGAGCAGTTCTACCCTGTGGTGTCTAGTGATTTTTCTAACTGCAGCATACAAGTGGTCCCTATTCTAAAGACATGATACAGATTTCGCAGCCTTGAAAGCCATAGGAACTCAGAACTATACCGTGTTTATAAATGATATAAAATATCAAAAGCAAATAAACTTATTTATTATAAAATCACGATTTATCTCGTTACTTTTTAATGTATGGAATATTGTGTATAGCTTTTTTTTTAATAGCAATCGTTACGAATTTAATAGCAGTTTACTTTCGGGGAACGCACATTACCATTGACATCCGAATCCTTTTTCTTCTGTTCCATATCAAAAAACATAAATATTGATATTTCTTTTTTTTTTGTATGTGTCACATTTGGTGTCTCACGCTAAAAGAGAAACATAGATTGATGATATTTGTTGACAGATTGCGGAGTTGAATATTTACACTTGAGCAGTTGAAATAGCATGTCATGAGAATGGAGAGAAAGGCACGTTCTTATGATTTGTGTCTCATACGAATGTATCCTTTGGATAGTGACATCACGGCAAAAAGGATAGAAAGGTAAGGACGCAAGCAGAAAAATTATTCATGATCAAAGGCAAAGGAAAAACCCTTGCGTAATTTTAGATGAGACTGTACATTAAAATGTGCAAGGAAGAGAGTCGGAAGTTGTGTACATTAAGTTGGTTCAATATTGGGTCCAGAGGGGAAGTTGTGCGGACGGTGTGATAAAACTCTCAGGTTCTATGCAAGTCTAGTGAGAGGGAGGTTTGACTTATTGGTCTCTTAAGGAACTACCAGTTTTTCATAAATTTCTGCATTGTTAATTAAGTCAAATACATAACTAGACAACTAGTTAAACTTACTGATGTAAAGACATTCCCACTACTTATGTTTACATAACCTGACAGGTCTGTATGTTAGTAGTAACCACATTATCTTTATTTCATGGTCATTAGTCTTGTGACATCGATAAAATAATATTTTTAAATGTCATTTTAGTGTCACCGTTTTTTTTCATAGGAGTAATGTGCTGTGACTAGGAATTAATAGAAATGTAGTAAATATCCTAAGATATAGGATATGAACTAGTAAATATAATGGGTGACTATATCAGCAGATATATCCAAGCAAAAGTTTACTTGACACCAACCCATAAATATTTGAAATCTGAAAAACACAATGGTCATAAATTTTCGTTTAATTGTTTTAGCTTAGTTGAAAATTAGGGAAAAGAAAATTGTTCCTGGGCAAATTTAGAATAAGTGTATTACTAGTTCTTAGGATTTTTGCTTTGTACTCTTCTTCTGGTGTAATGAAGGGGCACTTAAGAAGCAGGCCATAATCTCCTTATTGTCCTACCACTTAGCTCTTCAAGTGACGTCATTAATTAGATCGTAATCAGAAACTGCAGCAAAAGACGAAGAGTTATATAAGAAGGCAAGAAGGAAAATAGGGTACAAAATATTAAACTAGAAACAAGAGAAAAAGTGCTGCTTGTTGCAAACCCACTAGATATGAATTAGAACGTATTAACGGGCAGGAATTTTCTATTTTTTTTTGTGACGCAACAGCTATGGAATTTTGTGTTGCTTGATATATTTATTACGAATATCCAGTCAGGTAATCACGTTTTTCACCAATATTATTTTAATTTCTTATGACGACTAAATGACCAGAGAGAAAAGGAGCCTCTTGCGTAATCTGGGAGTCGCTGAGCTTTACACAAAAGTTGTCGGCTCGTCATGCGCCCCAGATTTTAATAGATTATTTAAAACTATCTGGTTCTATATCCTATGCAGAACAAGATGAATCTATTACAAATAATGAGGCTTTGTTTCTCTAATATGATTTTTTTTTAACGAAGTTGATTTTATTTTTCTTGTTGTCTTTCACTTGGATTTCGAATTTTCCTACACGCCCGACTGCAATAATGGTGTTAAAGTCAAATAAATATGCTAGTGGTAGGAGCGGTGTGTTTTACACATTACGTGCTTAATATATACGTATGTATTCATCTATTCAAATTACTTTTCTACATCCTAATTAGTTCTCTATGGACACGAGTTCGGTTACAATGGTGTTGCAAAATTGGAAGCTTATTGCATTAACCTAACCAAAACTACATTTACAAAAACTGTGCATGTGCAGGTACAGTTAAGGTACCTGAGTTTCTATCATAACTACGAATATTTCGTTGCATATAATACTCATTACTATTGGTAAAAATAACTTACTTGTTAGTATTTTTGTTCTTATTAACATTGATATTAGTAACAGAATATATTGAAAAATGCTTACCAAAAAATTAATATTTATAATATGTATTTATAAATGTAAACTTTTAACTATGCTACTTAGAATAAAAAAACCGGTATGTGACATACATAAATCATCCAAACGTGCAGATTTATTTGGAATTTTTTTCCCACCTGGAGAATTATTTTACCAAATAAATTCTGACAATGAATTGTGATAAGACTATCTTGCTATTTATACTTCCGTGTTAACATATGTAGGAATTTGTATGCTATGTCTTCAGCAGATGAGCACGAAGACTACTGAGGTTTGCAAATTGCAGAGAGCGTACAGACATTTAAAATATATTATTTTACAGTTTGGAGAAAAGGTAGTTAGCAAACTGAGAACAAAACCAGAAATTGTTACATTGCAGAGGGTTTGATGTATACTTGTTTTCGAAACTTAAAACTTGAATTTCATCGGGAAGCTTTTATTTTAAGCCGAATTACGAAAAAAATTCCGACGTATTTAGAAATCCTATCTGCATCATTATGGCGTATTTATAAAGAAATAAATGTTGTATAGGTGTTATGACAGTATAATGCGCTTAATATTACAAATGTAACTTCTATGCGTGTCTGCTTATATTGTGCCGTTTGTTAGAGGAAAATGTTATTTAAGTGTATGATTCCTTAACTGTTTGCGATGAAACTTTCACGTAAAAAGGTTCTTGCTTTTGTTAAGTTCCTTTCAGTGTTTTTAACTCTTTCTCATCTATTTTATATAGTGAAAGTTTTTGTGTTTGTCTTAATCCTTATACATCATAGGTTATATTTTTTTTATGTAATTATTGATAAAATTCTCCACATTTTTTACATTTTTTAACCTTTCTCAACGACAGCACGGATTTTGATTTTGTGTACTTTCTGCTCGACTCCTACAACTTACTTGTTATAGGCATCTCTCCATCCGAGCAAACAAATAACACATTTCTGTCTTTTATTCCAAGCAATGCTCGTCACCCATAGACCTTCGTAAAACTAAGATAAAAGAGGAGAGACGTGTCAGATTCTCATTATTGTCGTATATAAATTGTTTCTGTGTTTTGTTTTGAACACCTTTATGTCCATGAACTTCATTAATTAAACTTCGGTAACATGATAATAATTTACACTGCCAAGGTTCGTTTTCACATTATTTTGTTGCGTTTTCGTTACACTGTGTCTATTTCAGTTAGCCATGTGTTGTGCGCCTCTTCTACTGGCTCTATATGGAACAGAGGAGTTAGTCGAATCTGTATTTATGATAGCTTATAATGTGGGCAATCCGGGGTGAAATTAGCGGATAACAATACACGAGGAGCTTTATTCATTCAGATCCTTATGTAATCACGAGGTTTATTACATTATCATTCTTTTCAAATTCGATCACGTGTATTTTACAGTAAAGTCGTTTGCAAAGGCTTATAATTATATCGTAAAAGGCAACGTATTATCTGAAATACCTTGAAATTTAATTATTACCGCATTCCATTCAAATCATGTATGAATACGAAGAGAAAAATATAAAATGTGAAGAAGTGGTTTTACAATTGTTTCTTCCGTTCTGCGCTACTAGAAAAATGCATGCTCTTGCTACTAGACGAGAAACACAACAAGACAAAAAAGACAAAATATCGATTCCATAGAACGTGCACAAGGAGAAATTTATTAAAATACTCCTTACGAAGCGATTCAATTCGAAGACGACCCTACACAAATTGAATTCATCCTTACTTGGTTATGTTTTGTACATATCGAGTACGTGTTCTGTGATTCGGTGACTGTTTTGTGTGTTCCATTATTCAACTTCGAGTACCTTCCCTGGAACGTCACTCCAAACCACTAATCGAATCGTGGAGGAATAGGGAATATTGAAAACGTTGGATATCTTTGAAGCTGCCGAAAGTGTAAATTATTTCTATTTTCAAAATCTCTGCAATCAAATAAGTTGCGGGCAATAACTGACACAAATCAACTTCTAACGTCTCGCTGGTTTTGAAATGTATATAATTCTTCTTTAGTCTCGTCACTTAGAAAGTTGCCTCTGTTCTTAAGAAGCACGTCATAAAGAAACACAGAAGGTAAAGTTCTATACGCGCCGGAGAGCTGCAATTTTTCATGGATGGCCGAATTCACTCTCTGGTATATTTAATCTAGGTGAAATTTTCTTCGGTACCCATTGGTTGGCAGGTGGGATGAACGTCAGTCCTGGTTTACCTAAACTGTTTAATATCTGTCACATACAAACTTGGCCTCCGGTGAAAGCCTAATATGAAATGTACCCTAGCTCAGTTAGTTTGTCTGTATTGTATGCAATGTAACGTGTTTGCTTGTGGCAAACCACTGCTCTTTGTGCACTGTGTCACTCAATTAGTTCAATTGCGTTCGAAAGCAATTTTATTTGGAATTAAACACCCTCAACTATAGAAATGGGTTTCAAAGCTGTAATTATTGTGCACTGTAACCTTCAGAAGGTTATGCGCGCTACACTCTATAACTCACGTTATTTGTTGATGTAACACTTCTGTTCAGCTGCATAGGTTAAAATTAAAATGAGGGAATGGCTCTGAATATTAATTAGAAACGCTCAAGGAAAAGGACTTCGCGTATGTAAGGTTTTAACAAAGTGTCTGCCTGAAAGACTGAGGGCAAATATTCACGAGGAGGGCCGATAGAATAACACGTCATTAGTTCCACGGGAATTTCAGAATGTTATGCAAGAATGCGAAGTCTTTAAATATGAGTAGATCTAAATAGAAGATAGTTCGCGGGCCATTTATGACTGTTCGGTTATTTGGGCTCTAATATAAGTTATGTGAGTTGGGCGACAATGACAGCAGAATAGTGAACTGCTGCGTTGAATTATGCAGCCACAAGTTTATTCCAGGTAAAGTTCTGATGTAAAAATTACTAATATTTTGTACCGTACTGGCCAATATATTCACTTAACAGAGATCTATAAATTTCTTTCAATTTGCACAACCTATACAAGTGTACTAGAAAAGTGCCGAAAGCAAATACATAGGATAAGCATGGCAGGCAAAAAATAAAATAACAAGGCAAGTTGCGAAAACAAAAATATTTCCACAATGCGCAGAATACAAAACGACAGTCCGTAATTAGGCACGATAAATATATTAGAGAAAAACTGTGGTTAAGTTATGTTGATGATACAATAAAAGAGAGATGAAAGAATCTACAAGTAAATGTGAGGAACATGAGTGACGAGCGAATCTTAAAACTGCCCCATCAACATAAACAACATTATGACAACTGAAAAAATGGTACAGTTTTAACCCTTGTATCCAGAACAGACCAAGGTATTAATCTATTACTAATTTGATGACAGAAATTGGGACATTGGTTATGGCGATTCTGAGGACCTTTCTTAGCGTCAGTGAAGTTTAATGGATTATGGAGCAGCTCTGAATTACTTCATAGTAATTTCCAGACAAAAGTCTGGGGGACGTCAAGAGAAACATGAAAAGGAATATCGTGGATAAATGTCAGAAGTTGTTTTTTGCTGGGCTAAACTGTGTCTTAATCGGTATGCAAGTTAGAGTGGACACACAGCTCTATTGCTATAGCTTAATGGTAGCGCTACAGAGAGTACGACTATTTCTACAGCAAGAACTGTTGTTAATAAAGTATGTACTAAATCAAAATAATAATCGAGTTAATCGGGGTTGCACAAATCCCGGGGCCATCTCGCCCGGTCGACGAAAGTTTTGTATGTGGCGCCTAATATTTGCGGGCCCATAGAACGGAACTTTCTTCATGTCACCCTTCTGACGCGTAGAATTTTGAGTTAGCTCTTAGATTTTTGAGAATTCTATGCATTCGTACATTAACTCCATAATTTTCTGTCTTAATTACTTGCTTAGCTGGTCGAAAAATATAAGACGTGCCCAAGTGAAAGTGGGACTGAAGTTGGAGCGCCGTCATTCCCAGCGGTAGAACTTTGCGATTTCTCCGGTAGATGGCAGTGTATGTCAGGAGAAATTTGGTATACACTCGATAGCGGCAGTGTGTTGTTGACTGAAACAGAAGCGAGATAACAGTTAA
>Ga0136643_10008510_pt1 | contig 15004 bp, 10 predicted proteins | sample TergutLab28metaG_FD_96883 | JGI IMG/M metagenome (GOLD analysis project Ga0136643, IMG submission 96883) | Labiotermes labralis P1 segment gut microbial communities from Petit-Saut dam, French Guiana - Lab288 P1 (version 3) (version 3) | ecosystem: Host-associated > Arthropoda: Insects >... | reverse complement strand
ATATACATATAAACTACTCTCATTAACTTTTATACTGCCAACGTGAAGAATATGTTGCGCTCCTAATAATGCCAGAAAATGGCAGATGGGATTTAACTCTGGGTTTATAGGGTTAATGCAGTAAGCTCACTTAAATGTTGATACGTTACTGAGATGAACCACAAATCCTGTCCTACATTTGCGATTATATTCTCTTTCAAAAGAAAAAAATTACATCTACGGCCATTTTAGTTCCCAGCTTAATCGATTTGAACTCTCCTACAACCACAAAATGTAATTTGTAGTTCGCTAATTCTGTCGCCACTACATTTAGTCAACCTGACATACATAGGCACCTGACGATCAACGTGCCAGACCATATCTGTTATCTGCTGTTTATTTCCGTCCAATGGTTCAGCGTAAGTCCGAGGATTTTTGTATGGCGAAGAATAGTCAGAAACTCATTCAAAACCCAATCTGTGGTGAAACTCTTTCTCGGCTGTACGAGACTACTTAGGCAGTATACGACATAGCATATGATAGAAAATAATCATTACACCGATAGTGGAAATCTCTGAGCAAAAAATTGCACTCTCGTATATAGTTCCACTGTAATCCTTTTCGCACAATGTAACATCTCCTACTTACTCCATGAAATTTCTTAATATTTTAAATTAATCCGCTGCACCAGTCAAATAGTTCCGTTCCTTCCACAAGGCTTTCAAATTCGATGGCTCGATCCTACACTGAACTGCGCATACACCTAATCATCAACTAACGACTCTGCAATACAAACTTTATCTCTCATTAATAATGCAATTTCACAAAGTATTGATCAGCACTCTGTCCCAAACGCCAGTTACAAACATTCAACACGCTCAGTGCCGTGAGCGCAGTTCTGTCTCTCAGACATACAGCGAAGCAGTGGGAACATAATAAATACTAGACGATACTGGATTGTACTTTATTTCGATAAATATTGTACGCTTCTCCTGCTAGTTTTTCAAGTATTTGTATCTGTATGGATATTCAAACACCAAAAGTAAAAGGACAGTCAAACAGTCGTTTCGGCTCGATTATTTTCCTCTTAAGATTAGCAGGAATTCCGTTTCAGTTGAGGAAAATGTCGACTCTTTACGCTATCTACATGATAACAGCGATTTCCTGCTTTTGCACTACAGTTATAGGAATGTTCGCCGATGTGTACATACATAGGGATGATTTGGGACATGTCATGACAAACTTTCGTGTTTCGATTGCCTTCATGAATGTTCTATGGATGATTTTCTACTGCAGGTAAGCCAGAACTGCGGACATCAAGCTTCATACATCACAGGTATCTGTTTAATTTCCACAGCTTCACATTTCGAAAAATGAAGAAATAATCACATACATATAATAAAAGATACAAACTGAAAAGAACCTTGTTCGTTACAGATATGCAACATGCAGTATATCCTAAGCATTTTCTATGCTACAGATTTAAAATGTTTCATTGAAACATTAAGATTACGTCGAACGCATGGCGTTTGCTTCAGACAAACTCTACAGAACTTTGCAGACTGCAGTATTGTTTGAATATTTAGTTGAGACACAAATGTAAATTTAGCCTGTACGTCACCAACATAAGTACAGTAAGACGGATGTTTTGAAGCAGATCAAATGAATTGCCAAATGTTACATTTTTCACAAAGAATAATTGTTTTTAGGGTGGGAGAAAGAGAAACTTTAACAATGAGAATTATTAAGTTCTACATCACAGAGAAAATTAACATTCTTGCTTTCAGAAACCCTCTGATAATAATTTCATTGTTCGCATGTAGTTTTACATCAGGGCGTTAGGAGTTTCGTCCTGTTCTTAACGTAGCTTTCCCCATTTACCTGAATTCATATCAAGATTTGGTTTCTTTTTCTCAGAATTCGACAACGCAGTATTGAAAGTGCGTTGGACCTAACAGACAGCTTCACGTGGGAAGATCTGTCGACCAGAGACGCTGACACAGGACACTTTACAGCGGCAGGATGGGTCCCGCTCATTATGAAGTACAGCAGAAGTGCAGCTATTGCGATGTTATGTTTTCATATCGTACTGTCAACAAAACGCATCGTGACAAAACACGAAATACAGTAACTTGCGTGGTATCCTTTCGACTGGACTGTTTCACCGTTCTATGAACTGGTTAATATCTCACAGGTAATATTTTCTATCGATTAAATAAAGAATCGCTTTCACGTTTTGCATCACGTTGTGTCCGTATTTAATGAAGAAACGTGTCGATATTTTCGTCTACAAAATTTCAATGTCAAAGAATGATCAATTTTCCTAAAGAGGTAACTTCCTGTTTCATGATGTCTCGTACTGAATGGAATAATGCTTGGTGGAATCTGAAAAAGTGTAAACCCGTAAACCCGTTAAATTATATATATACATATATATATTATAATTTAATATAATATATTTGAAGTGAATTTTGAAGTGTCGTTGTGTACTCTTCCTCCAGCTACAGTCCACAGACCTGAAACCCTCGATTATTTAATACCACTTTAAGATTCACAACACCCTCGGTCACAAAGAACACAGCACACACTACCCTCACATTTACAGTTCATTTGTAAATGTTCACAAATTTTTATATTCCACCCCGTCTACCATCGCACGTTTACATCATGCCGCAAGTCAAGCGTAACGCGATTTGCTTCCCAAACAGCTCAAGAAGACAAGAAACTAACTACAGACAGACGCGCCCTGACACATGTGGATAAACCGACAAAAGTGTGAAGGATTTGTTTCAGATATGAAATTACTGTTCTAATATCTATCATGCTACCGGAGATAATTGTACCTTCAACACTTCGATTCCATGTTCCTTCTATGGGGGATTCACTACACTTACTGCGTACTGGAACAACATTATAAAAAAAAGAATTTGAAATTAAACTTGTGATTATAGCAACAAAATAACTTTACATTAAAGAACAATCTGTTTTATACAAAGTGTCCCAGGAGGAATGTCCAAGACTTCGGGAGAGTGTTCCCTAAGTTAAAGTATACCGAAAAACCCAAAACACCTATATCCAAAGTTGAACGATTACGGAGATAATGGCCAGAAAAATACTGGGGGCTTCTTGCGGTTCCAAATACTGCTATCTGCACAGCTGATACGTCACGTGACAGTGCTAACGTCCTTGAGAGTGGAATGCAGTGTTCACTGTGCCTGCGTGACGGTACGCGCAGTTACCCATGTTACATCACCGCTGTGCATTCTCATTTATAAAGCTTGGAACACTAAGGATAACTATGACATGAGTGCGAGTGTCTTTGTAGTTCAATTTAATGGCTTTATGTCATTCACAAATTAGTTTGATGTTAAGTACAGATATTAATATTACAGAAACCACATATTCCTGCCAGTTTTAATATGTATTTCGTAATCAATAAGTGTGTAACAGCTGTCAAAGTATCAAACTACTCTGGCCATTATCTCCGTAATCGTTCAAATTTGGACATAGGTGTTTTGGGTTATATAGATATACTTTAACATAAGGAACACCCTCCCGAAATCTGGCACATTCCTCCTGGGACACTCTGTATATTACGACCGGCAATTGCGCATATTCTGTGCATTCTAATTTTGACATACGGTTCATACCAATATTCTAAATTCCACAGTATGTCTTCATCTTCATATGTACTCAACCATTCTTTCCTAGCTTTCTCATTCACGTATTCATAACCCACTACCCGTATTTCTTGGAAGGACGATTTTAGTGCAAATATAATTAGAGAAACACACAGAAAGGGTAACACATAAAGGTCCTTAACATTTTTTAATTTCACTCCACAGGGCTGTCTCTTCAGTTACATCAAACTTTAACGTCGATTCAATTGGTTGTGTCTTTACGGTCCATAAACGAAACACAAAACGTGATGAGAGTTAAATTCTTCTCCTAAATTTGAATACAAAAATGTTACATAAAAAGTTATTAATGTAAACCGAAGATGTGTCACTACAATTACTTAACTGTTTCATTGTAACATATATATAAGTCATAAATAACGCCTTATTTACAGAGTTTCACATCACTTGTGGCGCTGGGTATAATCTGCGGGTTCCCGTCTCTGGCTATCACGTTGATCGCTGTGGCCTGTAGTCAGTTCGAAAAGGTAAAAGCGACCATATTGGATATCAGACAGCAAAATATGACGTCTCATCACGGGCTGGAAAATGAACATGATAATGCAATTGCAAACTCTGACTTGCAAGCTAAGTTAAACGCGTGCACTAGACATCATCAGGAAATAATGGCGTAAGTTCATACGGAATTGGCTTAACATACAATTATAACTATAAATGGAAACAATCATTTATAATGTTGTTACTAATCCTCATTCAGACAAGCAAAATGTAGATAATCATGAAGCCAGTCCGCCTAAAATGATTCTTATAATTACAGTGAAATATTGCTTAGAGGCATAGAATTAAACCGCAGTGTAATGTCCTTCACAAAACATTTCTGGTGGTGATATCAGTATACCTCTCCTCATTCACAGATTCATGCAGCAACTGGAAGGCACACTGAATATCGGTCTTTGTGGTCACTTTCTGGTCCTATTAGCTGCAACGTGCTTCACTGCCTTCTCTACAGTTACGGTACAGTGTAAGATTTGTTGCCATCGGTATTATTATAAAATAACAGATTTCTTAAATGCGACACATTTTAGTATGGAACATATTCAACAAATTCCAAGCTAATTTTCATGGTAGATTCTCTACAAAAAACATTTCCAATTCCTTCCCTTGTCTCACACAGCAAACTAACTGCAGTCAGACCCAACCGCAGAATCATGTAACAAATCCCCTGTGAAGTTTAACATTAAACAATGTTGTATCAGTTGTTCAGACAAGACAGCAGTGTCAGTTTCCCGGTATGCAGGTAAAGGAGAGAAATATAACACTATCGCATTATGTCACATATATTTGTTATTGATAGTTTCAACACAACGAGAGCAAAATAGAAACTTTAATGCAAAAAAATATTTTCTTTCCTTTCTTCTTTATAAAGCATTAAATAAATACCCATAGTACTCTTGCAGTTGAGTTGATTAAATATGAAATTTTCAAACTTTCAAAAATCGATTTTTGAAAATTCAATTTGTACAAATGTTTCATACCGACAGTCACAGTAAACACTTCAACTTTCAGCATAGTTTAATGTTTGCCTTACATTTAAACCGATATTGTTAATATCAGCAACTTAAGCATCCTTCGTGGCATTCACTTGCATCCTGAACATAAAAAACACAGTATTTAGGAATGTGTCCATGTAAAAGGACGACATTCCCCCTTGTCGACAAATTACAATGTCAGCAGCTGCATTACATATTGAAATATCCTGTATATTAAACGATAGAAATCACCAGTTCCCAGTCTGTGTCGAGCCACTGAACATCTGCTCTCTGTTATCCTGAACGTATCTAAATATCTTACACACACACAAATATTCCTCCTGAACACCACGCTCTATTTATTACTGACATGCCGGACGACCCACTGTACAGAGACGCCGAACTGCACGCAACATTTATAAAAGACTTCAAGAAACTTCTTCATTAATGACAAAACCAGAACTTGAAATTCACAAAGAAACAGCGAAAATTAAAGAAATCTTTAATGTAAATGCTGAATGATGAAATTTAGAACATACTTAGTAATTTGGGGAAAGTTGCCGCGGAGGGAGAGGGTCTTAATTTTTTAGATTACGGGGATCTCGCAGTCCGCTGCAGATCACAGAACATGTGTTAGTTCAGCGAGCCTACAGTTCTGTTGTGAGTGATGGCAGTGAATATCGGTGCTGTTTTGTAAGCATAAGGACTGGTTTTTTGCGTTGAGTTTACTAATTTTGCAATCGAACCTTTTTTAGGGTGCGCGAAATATTTGGAATTAGCTCCGACCGATGTAGCTAGCGTTGACGACCTTGCCTGTAGATCACGCAGCCGTCATGCACTTCACTGAATTCGGTAAATGGGGGTAGTGGGTGCAGCATCTCTTCCTGGAGAAAGGGCCAGCTGCGACAAAAAAAAAATAGGGAGATGTGCCACATTTAAAGAATTCCAAATCAGTACAGGAACATTAATAATATAAATGTCATAGTACCAAACATTGTCTGTTCTATTGTTCCATCCTCGAAAATAGACTGAATTGTTATTTCTAAAAAAGAAGATAAAACCATATAAATCGACGTGCAGCAGGTTTTGCTTCACACAGACAGACTGATCGGGCCACTGCGTAAAGGTTTGTTAGAGAAATGGCAATTTCAAATAATTTCAGTGATGAAACTGAAAGTGCAGAATATAACTGGTTGAATTCTATTTAGTTTTTTGGGGGGAAGGAATGCAGTTTGAGTGGAATCAATGTAATGGTCTGTCGTTAGCTAGAGATCGAAGAATAAACCAGAAAACTATTGTAAAATTTTTTATTACATGAGATAAAGGAATACTCGACAACATTCTGACATACCTGGGAACATTTTCAACATTAATGAAAGTGGCATAAACATAGGTAACAAACCAGAATCTGCATTAATAGAAAATGGTTTTAAAAAAGTTCATGTTTTAACATCGGAAACAAATGTTAAAATGATAGCATGTTGTAATGATGCGGGTCAATTTCTGCCCCCAGTTTTAATATACAAGGGAGTCAACAATAAACACGAGCTCGCTGATCGCTTCCAACAGTGTCAGACGTGTGCATGAAGCAGAAATCGTCTTACATTAGCACGAACGTATTCAGCAAATCTTTCAGACGGCAACTTCTCAAACACAGCACATCAGGGAAGGTCGTTCTACATTCAGATAAACACACAGCTCAATGCAGCTTCCCTTTAGTAATTCGAACTACTGTTGAAAATAATGTATTTCCATTTGTCTACAGAGTCACTGTACTCGCAACTTACAGCTCAAGATTAAGCGTTTTGTTGGGCCCTTAAAATATTGTTTCACAAGCGAAAGCACAATTGGCAAAACCATTCGATATCGCAAGGCACGCTTCATTTGTTATGCTTGCACTAAAATTTTCTTATGTGTTAATGCTGTAAGTGTTTTGATTTAAGGAGTATTTAACATTTCAAACGCAACACAGTGCCTGAATATTTGTTCTCCACATTTCCATGCAGCGACACTGCCACTTCTATGGAAACAGCGCCTCCAAAAGTACCTCTCGTTTGTGTACCGACTACTTCAGAAACAAACTCACAAAATGTATTACCTATCTCTGCAGGAATATCACTAAGTAATCTGAGGACTTTATATTACTCCGACACTTAACCTGGAACAATTACTATTTCGGACGTCAGAAGGTCAGTCCAGCACAGAAGATACCGTCAAAATATTCAGGTTCATAAAAGCAGCTTTTGAACAAGCAGCGATCAAAGTACGACCGAAGTCACAAAATGCCTCATTACATCCTATTAACTGGCAGCATACACTATTCTCCAGAACAAGGAGCGGTGCAGCAAGTAACAATCCCAGCATTCTTTCAAGAAATGAGGAAAGAATAAAAAAGCTGCCAATTAAACAAAACACAAAAATGGCAGCAAAAAAAAACCGGTCGAGAAAAGAAGATGCAAATGGAAGACGAAAGAGTGAATGAGGCTGAAGACACAACACTTCGCATCATTTGTGGACAGTCAATCACCCTAGACGGGACTGAAGAAGAACTGACAGTTCAAAAGCGATTCGTTTCCGTAATTCCTTGTCACGATCAATTACAATGGACCTGCTAAACCACGCTGTGACGAGACTTCGCAACGTCTAGGCAGTATATCAAGACTCACATTAATAACAAGTGAAGTTCACGAATTCCACATCAGTTGCATGAACACCGTTTCCACGAAATTCACGATGGGACCTTGTTTGTAGTTACCTGTAACAGACTATTCGAATCAATCCTGTTTTATCGAATGTTCTGTAAATTTCATACTTACACACATTTTCAAGGAACTAACCAAACAAGAAACGTAATTTCAGACATCGCTAAGCTACAGCCCACATCACTGATTGGTCGTTTCAAGGACTCCTAAGAAAGCAGTCTGCTGAGCAAGGCACTCCTATGAATCAGCCACCTCAGCCTTCCCCATATTTAAGCCTGTGTCATTCTTTATGTTTTGGCACGCTTTGAGACACAAATTACATCATGATTTCGACAGTCACTTCGAATGTTTATCGGGAAGTTTTTTATTATGCATCGAAATTTTTTGGCAAAAATGAATATTGTTAGCAAACAAAGATATTTATTTTGAATATGTCTTGTGATTTAACGAAAGAGAAGCTAATCCCATAACTATTGGTGATGAAAATAATGGTTTTTAGAAAAATTCATGAAAAGAACTGCTTGCATCTTCACAGTAACTCTGCTGCCTTCTCAGTCTGCAAAATCCCCCCGTCGTATGAGGCGACAAATAATAAAAAAGGGAAATAAAATAAGATTATAAAATAGTATCATTTTTAATAGTTTGTGTTAATAATAATAATGTCATTGCAAGTATTTCACTATTTCCGTGTGCTTCTAATATTTTAACAGAACTGGGGAGATTACGCCGATATGAGTCAAGCAGTTTCAGCTTACGTGACTTTCGCAGCTGACGTGTTTCTGATCTGCTGGTATGGAACTCAGCTGACACAACACGTAAGAGAATATGCCTTATTAAATATTTCATAAATCTTTAAGTACATAATGTTAAAAAACAACACATTATCAGGCAATGATAGATTCCTTTGAACACTGGATATATTTTGCATGTATATCAAAAGAAACGACGTCTCATGGACGTGTGAAGTGTGTACTGCACTGCTTAATGAAATAGGGAACGACTAAATAATTTTAAATTATAAATGTTCAGTACATTCCTACTTGTGTGACGTAAAGAATAAATCACTTACGATTCATGAATTATATATTGGAAATTTAAATCACATTTAAAAAATACGGCCAAACTTGAAGCAGACAAAATTTAGCAAACGAAGTGCAAAATAATGTGCAATATTTCTACCTGTTGTGTCTTGGATATAATAAAATCATTAAAAATTCTTTTCTAAAGTAAGACAACAGAAATTTCTACACACCTAACCATAAGTAACGCGCATTTGACATTCAAATACAAACAAATAATACTTATGTTTCCCTAACAGGATTACATAACACCATTAGGTAGGTCAATCTATTTGTTTGAATTCACGCACGCGACGCAAGAAGTTCCACAGCCTTCAGACAGATGACAGAATATGATGGAGCAAAACTACAAATTACTTTGTTTTAAATAATCGAAAATGATAAATGTACCCTCAAGGAGAATATACATCAACTTGGACAGACACTGTGAGTCGATATACGTAAAGGAATTTACTCTATTCCAAAATCGACTGGACCATTTATATCGGATATTACACCCGGCGTGCCAGGCAGCTGGTTCATTCAACCTAAGGCTGAATGTCTCACACAACATTCATTGTAAAACTGTAAACTTTTTTAGGCCCACAGTGTGAGAGACGCGGCATTCGGGTGCGACTGGGTGGGAACTCCTATCCCATTTCAGCGATGTCTGATGTTCATCATTGCTACAGCTAACAAGGAGTTCCATCTGACAGCCGGGAAGTTTGTTCCGGTGTCAAATGTGACCACATTGAATGTATGTATATGAGTAATAATGAGGGCATATCCGAGACAATATTTATTATTCATATTATTATGTATAATGTGTAGGCAAAAGTAATAAAATTACCACGGGAATATATTTATAAAATAGAACATTCTCTAAGGCATAAATCAATGAAGTGCTCGCAATAACGGGCTTCATTGAAACAAGACTGTTTTTCCGAAAAAATCTAAGTTGTTATTTTTTATTCAGGATAAATAATAACATATTCAATTCAATATATTCATGAAACTCAGTTACCATTTTCTATACTACTGTCATACTTAAAATAAACTTGCTAAAACTGTTCCCGAGCAATTTCTTTTATAATTTTATTCCAAGAGTTAATATATTTAATCCAAATGCACAGCTTCATCTGCTAATACAAGGCGGAAGGCTTCCGACTGGTTCTACCTGTTGTGGAATACAGAGAAATGTTACTTGTGGCCATATGCGAACCATAATATCTCGCTTGTACGTCCGCCAGAATAGTTCCTATACCGACTGAGACATCCCATACTCCATCTTTAGTGGTCTAATAACTGGATAAATTTTGTGCCTTTCGGAACATTTATTTTACAGAACCCAAAGTGCAGGCACACAAATGAAACATGCTTCACTGTGAGGAGATATTAATGAATGATTTGGAACGTTGGAGGAACTCAGTTTTGGTTCGGCTTGGAGTTCTGCACACATCGAATCAATGTCCAATTTATGCTCACAGTTCCTAGCACTTCACGGTAAACTTACAAATAAAATTTCGTATTTTGGAATTAAAGTGTCCAGTGTCACTGGCACTGGGAAAAACAATTATTATTCTTGAAAAAGCACAAAATCAAGACACTGAATGATGTTAGATCAGCAGAAACGGGTAGCCAGTTCATGGTACGCTCTTGGCAGAACCAACGACAATGCAGATTCGTGGTCAGGATTGTTTTGATCCAACTCAAATTTTTGGAACTTCAAGGTTGTGTACAAAACACAACACTTTCTCTCTTGCAGCAGTTCAGTCGCAGACTACGTCTTCAAACAAATCAACATACATATCCAAGGACCACCAAAAATTAAAAACCATGTCTGGTCAAATTTATCTTCACCTGTGCAAAGATCCCAGCTATACTGGGCTCTTTACATGTAGGCTTACAGCCCGTGTCTTCATTACTTGTGTAGGCCAACTGGAGAACATTTATTCGCCCGCTGCAATTACGCACGGGGTATCACTGTTCCGACAAAACACGTAGGCTATCACTCCAACAAATGTGACTGTAGTTTAACACATTTCAGTGACACACAGTTTACTGCTACCAAGCTGGATTATTAACAGTGTCGAATCCTAATTGGTCCTACATCCGACGATATAGGCTGCAGAAATCCCGGGGCAAGGATGCTTGTTATAACTAGAATGGAAGTTGAAGGATTTAAGAAATAAAATTTGCTGACAATCCAGTTTCATAATACAGCCATTCCTTAATAAATTCCCCTTTGTGTAGAAATTAAAGTATCGGCAGAATTATAAAAATATTTACTTTTTTTCCTAGCATGAACAAATTTTACATTTTCACATACTATGAATTGCTCCATAACATACAAATTTGTAAATCATGTGGTTCAGTAAACAAACACAATTAAGCACTTTATTATGGACGTTATTCAACTTTATATTAATGGCAGTGACTCCAGTTTCATGGAATAGAATTCGGCAACACAAAGACATTCCATGTTAGAGTTGCAATATTGCTGTCACGTCAACACTTCAGCAGTCGTTCTGACTTTCTTAGCGTGCTACAGAAAGTTTCTACAATCACATTCAGCCATGCATATTTCATTTCCAAATTCAGACAACGTCAAATTGTTTTCAGTGGGCAAGGGAATCATAAATAATTAGTTTTCAAGCACTGCAAATAATTCATTGTTATAAATGTTGGATCACAGCCTGTCAGCTGATCACAAATATCGTAGATTTAAAGAACTGTTTGTTACAAACTACTGAACTTGTGTTCCTTGTATGATTACAAAGCACGGAAAAGTGTTTAGATTTTAATAACAAGCGGCTTGCACACCTGCATTACTTGAGCAAATGTGCCCAGCCCAACAAACCCCATAATTTGAGAAGCTTAGATAAATTATAAACTTGTTTATAATTTGCAGATGTTTCGTTTCCTTTCCTGCATTAGCAATAACTTTTCCTTCAAAGAAAATGTGCCTTATGTCCAAAACCTATTAACACTCAACCTTTCGTATCCTACGAGAAGTGACGGTACTGCACATCACACACTGGAAATAGACAAGGCCGCCATGTTCCCTGTATTAATGGATTATTACTACCGCATTAGAAATTATTATTATTAATATTAGAAAACTATAATAATCTAAACAACATGAAGCAGAATAATATCCAGAGTGATAAAACATCAATACGCAGTTTCACGACGTTCTGTCCATTTGCTATGACACATAAAACACAGGATGGGCACGACGGAGCAAATTAACTCACACCACTAACACGGTTATTTCGGTGCGACAGGCTTAAGTATAAATCTTATCAACAAAGATTAATTATTTTAGAGCACCTAAGGAAAGCTTCCAATGTCAGATCAATTGAAACTTTGGCACAATGATTGTCGTGTCTACAAATTCTTAATTCTTCCCACTCTGTGCAACCAAAGAAAAAAAGTGCATATCAGTAATACCTAAAGAAAATAATTATAAAATAAACGTTCAAATTACAAGCAGTTTCCTACCCGTCATATATTCACACGTGAATAAATATTCCTACGCACATCTCTGAAAACACAGAAGGCAAAAATTTCACTTAATTTTGACAAATTTCTCTATTTCTTACACGCGAACATTTACACATCGCTAACGCAGTATTTGTCTGTTGCAGATAATGCAGGAGACACTATCCTTCTTCATGTTTCTGCTCCAAGTGAAAGACAAGAATACGGAAACAAATCATGACTAAAGAGGAGAACAAAATATGAAATCTTTAAACTCCAAAATGTATACTTATCATTCTGTACTGGTGTTTTAAATTTATAGCGTATCTGGGTACACATTCATATTCACATCGTGTTTTATGTCCGAAAATCTTATTAAAACAACAAACAAAAACACCTTAATCAAATTATTCTCTACACTCGTCACAACAAAATGCATATGCTGGAAAATATAAAACCTAAAGTTTCAAAATGACTTCGCTCTAAAAGTCATACATAGTATTTAGAGGGCATTTAGACACAATACATAAGAGGCAAATTAGGCTAAAAATCATTTATAAAATTATATTTCGTACGTAGAAGAACACCAAATTGAAGGTAGAATCTTTCGATATTTGTTAAAATGTACCGAAATCTGGAATTCATTTACTTCAAGAATCGTGACATAATGAATTTTCTGATAGGTATATAAATAATGAAAATTAAATATTTCTGGTTTCCGATTGGAAATATGTTATTCATCCAGACGTAATAAATTTATAAATACAGTACCCTTAATTACGAAATTAGACGTTATTTCTATTTCAGTCTCTGCATACACATCAATAGGCTTGATTATTCCATCCAGTTTTATAAATACTGGACAGTCATTTCACAGTCATCCTAACACTCATGCACAGAGCAGGCATATTGCGGTCAGTTCTGTATGTTTCTGGATCAGATAACGTCTAGTGGATTTAGAACTAAAACAAGTAAAAATAAATATAGCGGAAAATAAATGAAGGGTAAATTACAGAAGTTACGCATTACACAAGAAGTATTGGCTGCATTAAAACAAGATTCATTTCCTTGCCAACAAAAATACGAAAACTCAAAAACACAAACTCCAAGTATCATTGTGCTCTAATTGAATGTGTACTCTGTTGATCACAGCTCTGACAAGTTGCCCTAGCCCTAGACGCACAACTGGCCTAGAAACAAAAAAAGTCTAGACACCACAAATGTGCAGATTAATCAACAAGGGTAATATCACACGTACAAAGAAGAACAACAAATTTGTTTAATTTTCGCACGTGTGGAATTACAATAATTCATAATAAATTAAGAATATAGCCAGCAATACAGTGTGTGAATATGGGAACGCCAAACATAACAACATCACCACACTCCACTTACTAATAAGTGATCCTACATTTACCGAAAGAAAGGGATAACTGCAAGACTAAAACTCCAATCGTGTAAGTACTGACACATGTAATTTGCATGGTCCTAACAACAACAACACAATAAGTGAGACACTAATTTTCTACAGAACTAATCCACAAGTGGCAATTAGTTGCATTTTTATATATATTAACTGTAACATCAAGCGTATGTGAAATGAAGTTATGATAATAATGTTATGATTATAAAGTCGCATTTAAATTACATTACTTGTCATTTAACACGATATCGTAAAAAAGTAAATTCCTCATTGAGCAGTCAACGAAAGCCCAGATGAAGAGTACATTTATATTCTTGGTCCTTCTTTAACCTCTACGCTACATAGCGGTGGCTGGTCAACTACAGGCCCCAGGCATTGCATAGGAGGATACGTTGGACACAAACGGTCTGGATGGGTGCGGAAAATGATACCACCACCGGAATGCGATCCCCTGACCAATAAGGACTTAGCACATCATTATACCGACTACGCATTCCAGCTCACAATACAATGTAGAATAGAGGCACGGGGATTAATTCAAGTCTTTTGTACAAATATAAAACGGTAAGTTCTCGATTGAATATTTCGGCTTCTAGTGAACACGGTAATGAACAGTCGGTAGGGTTTCTTTTCTATCTGGAAACCCCCAGCTTCTCAAGATCAATTCTGTTCGGTGCAGGCAGTTGGTTGTGGCAATTTGTTGTGCTTCCATACACAACGTTTCTGCCATTTATCACAGAACAACCGTTTTCAGATTATTTTTCGCTCTGGATTTTGTTTTAATTCAGACATTTTTCTGTCCTGAATGTCTATATGTCAACAACAGAATGTTCACCCCTTTCGGTGATTATGGCTTTGGGAAATAAGACGGTACGAAGAGGCCGACAAGGAGTAGAACTTTGAATTAAGGACAGGTAACAAAGTAATATTGATATGGCTAAGGGAAGAAACACTGTGTGTTGCAAGCAATAAATTTACGTTGGATTGCTTGCGAATAAACGGACTGCAACAATTGTAGATTCAATATAACACTTCTTGGGTCATTTCCAGCTGAGCTGTAAACAGTGAATGTCAAATTGTGAAATTCATGTTACAACGGTACGCTGCACTAACAGCGGTTTGCTGCTGGAAATTTTGTTCAGTATCGGATACAGAACTTTTCGCTCGTTATACAAGTTTCTTTGTTCTATGT
>Ga0136643_10008508_pt1 | contig 15005 bp, 5 predicted proteins | sample TergutLab28metaG_FD_96883 | JGI IMG/M metagenome (GOLD analysis project Ga0136643, IMG submission 96883) | Labiotermes labralis P1 segment gut microbial communities from Petit-Saut dam, French Guiana - Lab288 P1 (version 3) (version 3) | ecosystem: Host-associated > Arthropoda: Insects >... | reverse complement strand
TTTTTTTCCCCTTTGTTTTTTTCAGTTAAACATCTGTATACTTCATTCTCCTTTGTTAGGGGGGTTTTTTCTCCCCCCCCCCCCCCCCGCCGCCATGAAGGTACGTTATTAAACGATGCCTGCTGCCCTCTTTCTGTTAGGGAACGGATTACAGGCTTCTGTGACTACTGATGAATAATTCCCCTTCCTGGTCCATGTGCATGGGTTTTCTGGTAAGAATACTGGTGTTACTTAGCATAATCTGGCAGCCAAGGCACTGTTGCGTTCCAACCACAGACAACTCGGGTTGCACAGTCAGTTATGGCAGCGGTATTCCTTGCATCTGGATGGATGGAGCATTGTGTCCAGTGTTTACACTTTTCCGCATTCTTTGGGGACACAATATACGCCTGGCAATTTAAGACCCACGTCATATATACTATATTTTGATAGCACTGTTCTGATGCAATTGCAATTGTATTAGATGAAGCGGAAGCGGGCTGCTGTTGTGTGAAACTCGCAATGGTCAAATCTGTGACCGATGTAGAGCGTGCTGGATTTCTCAGCTGTATCCACTATACCACACCGTAGTCTAGCGCATACATCGCTCAGCTTGGTGACTGCAGAACACAAACATCTAACAAGCAAAGATCGCTCCTCGGGTCGCAAAAAGCGAACGGTGAATCAGTGTCTTATTGAAAGCTCATACCATCGGCCAGCGAACAAACGCTCGGTGTGTTCCAATCATAGATGATCTGTGAGTCCAGTCATCTGTAACCAGGACAGTATTTTAGTAGTGTTTGCTTGTGTTTCATGGCTCCGAGGCACGTATACCAATACCAACGGGAAGAAATTTAATCAAAAGACGGTCATAACACGTCTGATATCACCCAACAGTGTCTGCCTTTTGCTTGGTCATTATCATCTCGCGCTTAGCACATGATCCACGGTTAGCACTTCATTGCCATGCAAATATTCGCTGACCATTGATTATACGCACTTCGGACAAAAATACATCACGTTGATACGAGCATTCACCGATCAACGTGTATAGAAAAGGCAACGAGAATTCCATATCGATAAGTCAATAACGATGGATGCTAGGTAGAAGTCGGTTAGGTGACGTGTGGCCTAAAATTAATGCCGATTACTGTTTGACTGCCTTATATATCATATGACAGACGCCAAATTACACATTAATGCAACACGGAAATTACGACTGTTGAGTTTTGTCAATATGATTGATATATTTGTTAGTTGTAAATCGGTGTGGTACAGGTGCAATGTTAGGTTATTTTGTACACAAATTTTTAAGTATTTATGAAAAGTGAATTAATAGTACTCCATAATGATGCACAGAACGCACGAAGTTATTATTTGGTAAGTTATAGTCGTAGAATTATTATATATTATATTGTATATTAAGAGTAAGGACTGTGTGTGATTGGATGAAGTATGTGTTGCCAGTTGGTTGTGTAGGCTGCAGCGTTTATGATAGGGGTTAGAATAGGTCCCAAAAATATGCAGTAATTTTTGAGGGCGGCTATATAGTTACAGGTGAATGCTTATTTAAAAATTATGTAAGTTTTATTTAAATGAAGAATGCTTGAGGGTGTTACGTTTTATTGAATAATGGATATAAGGATTGATATTAATCTGAGTTTGGAGAGATGGCTGACCAATGGAAGGAAAACTATTTAATATATAAATTGGGGCTGCAGGCCTCAGAACTTGGTTCAGGAACCATTTAAGTACAAGGCATGTTTCCACATTCATAACTTGCTAATAAAGGAGGAGACATGTAGATGACAGTACTAATGAATATTTAATGTGTGCTCTTCTTCTGTAAATTTGTCATTGTTCTTCAAGAACCTATTTCTATGTGAAGACTCACTGTGCATTTTGAAATGTGATGTGAAATGTTTCCATAGGCTCTAATCCAGTAATGTCACCTGACTCATGCATTAGTCACTGTTGTACTAACCAATGAGCTCCATAGGGTCAAGTTTTTGAGAAGTTAATAGTTCCTCAGTTATTGAAGAACTTTCCCACTTTTGTTGGAACCCAAAGTTTCGTTACTGTGATTACAAGAACCATACACTTGTTCCTGTCCTGAGCCAGATCAGTCCATGCCTTCCCATCATATTGCTTTGACATTCACTTTGATATTACCCTTGCATTTATATAAAGGTCTTCTAACTGGTTTCTTTCCTTCAGTTTTCACCACCAAAACCCTGTATGAACCTCTCCTGTACCCAGTATGTACTACAGGCCCTACCTATCTCATTCTTCTTGATTTGATCACATGCATAATATTTGGTGAGGAGTACAAATTATGAAACTCTTCATTATACAGCTTTCTCCAGTCTTGTGTTACCTCATCCCTCTGAGGCCCAGCTATTTTTTTATAGCACCCTATTCTTGAAGACCTTCATCCTCTGTTCTATCAGTGTGAAAGACATGTTTCACACTCATATTCTCTGAAATACCCATATTTAAATATCTTTTACTTCATCAACAAAATTTGCATAATAGAATAGTTATTTAATTTTTTAGCATGCTGGTTCTGGGCACAATAGCTGTTGTGTATATAATTACTCAAGTGCTCCGGTCAGTAGTGGACTTGAAAGGTGATACAGCTATACTCTCAAGCTTTGAAGGCAGCTGGCTATTTCGACTCTGCCTCAACATACTTGGATATGCCACCATCTTTGTTCCAGGGTTCCTAATCTTTAAATATGTTAAGAAAAGTAACTACTTGGAAAGAACAGGTAAAAGCAAGAACTCATATAAAATGTTCATTCTTTTTTACTAAAGTTGCAAGAATTTTACATAATTCAGTGATATTTCAGTTTCTCATGGTAGTGATTATGAAAAATGGAGTCATCTGGGATATTACATTGTGTTATGTAGACAAACTGTACCATATTTTTAGAGGAATGTGCTGCTGTGATCATTAGGTGGTTGAATAACCCTTGCTGTGATGTAGACAGTAGATTCCTCAGAAACATTGGTACATAGGTGGTGTCACATCCCCAAAAGACAGCAACTTCTGTAATTCAGTTCAGTTGTGTTGTTTTTAATGTTTACATATGATGCAGCATGCTTGTATGGAATTCTAGCTTTAATTGATCACTGTTCCCCTGTTGTGAGACGATTGACTTTACAGGAATTATCATTTAGTTGTATACCAGCTTGCCATATCAGTCCTTCCTGTTACACAAACTTCCACATTCCCCATCAGATGTCAGTTTATTGCCTCACCTGCCATTAGTGGACACTCTGAAAACTCTGATTATGCTGCATGGGGGTTTCATATAAGAAACATGGTGGTCAGTGGATTCTTAGGCTTCACCTACAAAATGAAGCCTCTAATAAGTAGGTCAGCACCTTATACTAGACGCTGTGCCAGGTACTGGTTGAAACTTAGTGATCAATGTGACACTTCAGTCACTTCCCCCACATATCCAAATAAAATTTAGCTGCCTCTTATCTGGACTGGTTTGGATGTGGTTGTGAACGGAAAAATCTGTTTGTCTGCTGGAAATTAAGCCTGACTGCCCAGCTGTAGCTTCTACAGTTGTAGATTTTTTGAGGTGCTTTAATTGATGTTTGTCACTAACACTTGTGTTGTTTCGTAATAGTTGTATTTTTGTCTTTAGTTCATGGATTGCAATATTTTATTAGCCAACATTTCACGTATTTAACATGTTTAATCCCAAGTATAAAGAATACATTCCATTTTTTTTTATTTTCGTTGTTACACCGTGCATGTTGTCAAGTCACTCAATTGTTATACCAACCACTGCACATATATAAAATTTACACATTAAAACATTAAAAACCTTCTGACATATTTCGGTCCTAGGACCATCATCAGGGAGCTATATCGTCCTTGCTGAAGTCACACTATAAAAAGTCACATTAATTTCGATATTCCAGTTGGATATTGTGGCAGCATGCTGCTGGAATAGTGAAATTAATGTGACTTTTTATAGTGTAACTTCAGCAGGGACAATATAGCTCCCTGGTGATGGTCCTAGGACTGAAACATGTCGGAGTGTTTTTAATGTTTTAATGTGTAAATTTTATATATGTGCAGTAGTTGGTATAACAATTGAGTGAATATATTCCATTATTTGTCAATTCTCAGTTTTCCTACAGAATTACAAGTATGTATATTCTTTGTACAAATGTTGAGCTTGTTTATGTATCTGTTTTACAATTAATCTTTACATAATAAAAGCAGCCTTTCTTGAGATGTCCACTATAATTCTGTGGAACAATCTGTGGGAAGCTTATAGTCAAAGAGTTGATCAAGAAATTTGTTGGAGGATGCTGTCTTCTGACATGTGACACCTGCATGTCTGCTAGCTATATAGCAGTGTGTCAGAACGCTTTGCTACCTCATTCATCAGGGTATAAGAGATGTTCTTCCAAGAAGTAAGTAAATTTCTATACAGCATCACATTTTAGAAGACAGTATTGTTCATAGTTACAGCTGTGAGTACCTCACATTTCTGGAATGTGAAGCCTCATTACTCTTTCAAAAGAGCCTATCCTGATCCAGTTGAATATAATCCATCTTCACACCCTGTTTCATCAACATACATTTTGTAACAAGGAGTTTGCTAAATATGTTTGTTGATTGAAAGTGTTTTGTCTTCATAATCATTATTTATAACTGAATGAAGCAGAAATGAAAATTGTGACATACTTAGAAAATGGGTTAATAAAGTTTGACATGTACACCTGATGTAAATGTGGCAGATATTGAGATACGAGTTTTAATAGCAGCTTAAATTCCACTCATTCATATCCCATAAGGCATTGGTCTTGCCAATCCCAGTTTTACTTATCATGTTTTTCAGGAATGTAACTCCAGTGTTTGGCAAGGTATTCTTTGGCAAGTTTTATGACTCCAGTTAATACAGGAGAAAGGTTTTTTTATTCTATAGAACTTTTTATTACCATGACCATTTATATCTTTATTTTGTTAGTAGTATATAAATGCTGAGGTGACAGGTAACTAAATGGTTTAATTCCCTCATGACAAATAATAAACATGCTAATGGTTTAAATATGTGCAGGTCCAGGATGTTTTCCAAGTACTATAAGGCTCTGTCTGTCTGGACCAGATCCTTTGATAAGTGCAGATGGCTTTCAGCAGGCATCATCCCAATCATCTCAGTCCTTACAGCAAACCCGCAGCACAATGCAAGAAGCCATTCTTTTGATTTTCTGTTTCCTTGGTCTTCAGCTGACATATCTCACATGGGGTTTGTTGCAAGAGAAAATTATGACACAGGTAATGCCATATACAAAATTTACAGTTTTATAGTTTTTGTCCCAGTGAATAACTTCAAGAATGGTTGATGTCACTGATTAAATTGAGAACTGAATTTCACAATTTAATATTTGTTTATTATTCATGGTATTTGGCCATGATGTGTCACATTCCAAGCATGTTGCTCTCAAAATTTCATTGATTTTATCAGGTTTCATACAAAAATTGGAAGTTTGAAGGCGACCAATTTACATTCTTTGTATTTTTCATTCAAATCAGTTATAAAATTTAAATTGTAAAGAAATACTGTTTAATAATTTACAACTACAAATTTTCTGTACATGAACTCAATGCCGTATCTTCATTTAGGTAGCAGTTTTTTGCTGCTTGGGATGACTCATTCTCTATCTCCATGTGGGTCATTTATTTTGTGGCAGATTGAAGAAAATGTATTTTGGGTTCTTTGGGTCAGAATTTTTAAACATCTATTAGTTGCTTTCTGAAGAGCTATTATCTTTTCAAGAAGGACTGTGCAGCATGAGGTTAGATACATAAAGTGCCAAGCCTGAAATCTGTTACATTGTTTTTACTTTTGTGGCATGGACAGTAAGTGAGTTACAAAACTGAAAATTCATCACACAATGTCTTCTGAGGCTTATAGCCATTTGAGTTGATGATGGAAATGGAGTTAGTCTCTGAAACAAGGATATACGAGCTAATGTGGTTGTTAGCCCAAGAGAGCCTGACTGAATTTAATTACTGTGAAAGTTTCGTATCACACATTTTATAGTCATATGTGTAAGATTCATGCATTTGGAACTTGTTTTGTTTAACTTTCTGGAGCATTGCATGTGCAGTTTCTGAATAAAAATGTATGTTTTGGAAATAACATGCAGTGTTTTCTTACTTTTTCATTTTTTTTTTTATTACAGGAATACACTGATGCTGGAGGAAGTAAAGGGCATTTTACAGATTCCCAGTTTCTTGTCTTTGTGAATCGAATCCTGGCCTTTTTACTGTCAGGACTGTACATTATTTTTACACGCCAACCACGCCATGTAGCACCACTATACAAGTATGTCTACTGTTCCTTTTCCAACATCATGAGTTCATGGTGTCAGTATGAAGCCCTCAAATATGTCAACTTCCCAACCCAGGTTAGAATTGGTCTTTCAACTTGTAACTTTTATGTATAAGGAAATGACAAAGTAAAGGCAGTTTGGTTTACCTCAAAAGTGATGTTGGCAGCACTGGTAAAGATGGCTGATAATAAACAGGGGAATAGTTTGGGGGGGAGGGGGGAGTAATGAACCTTTGGGTTCCATAAAATGTGTGAAATTTCTTGACTAGCTGAAAACCAGTTAGCTTCTCAAGAACTTAAGAAGGACTCTGCTCCATGGAGTAAGTAAGTATAGTTGGGAGGAGGGGCGAGTGGCACTGCTGTTTTGGGTGGCAGAATCCAAAGGGGCAGCAAAATGTACATCATAAACTTAAAAAAAAATCATTTTCTCACTCAACAATTTTTAAGTTACTGAGCCCAGTAAAAAAGGTTCAATAAATGTGATTTGTTATGAAGTTCATAGTTTCTGACAGGTGACCATTGTTTTTACCCACCCCAGGCACCAAAATGCATAGCTACACCACTGGCTTTAATAATATGAACCTTTCCACATTTTCACCTCATTCATTTTCATTGTATTCAAAACAGAAATCTGGTGACTTGTTTAACAAGCATGCTTCATAGACAGAATGTGTCGAAGAAGAGCAGTGTTCATTGATTCAGATTTTCTGTTAAGATATTGTGGAAACTAGTGAAATATGCAGAAAGATTGTGTTCTGTATTTTTTACCTTCGTGAACCAGATGAAAATTTATGAATTAGTGATACAATTTAAGGCCCATTTGCATACTCAAAAAAAGCACCTATTACCTTCAACATGTCTGTCCATGCATCCTTCTTTCATTATGCCTTAACTTGGTTCCCATTGGATGAATTCCCATGCATATTGGTATTGGGGATTTTTATGAAAATCTATTGAGAAAACCCTAATTTAGTTAAAATCTGGCAAAAATATTGGCCACTGTAACTGAAAATGTAAGTAAATTTTGTTGTTACTGGTGCCATTATATTGCCATAAAGGCACTCACTTCAAGTGAAATGGTATGGGGCTCTTAGGTTAGCTAAGGAGGATTAAAATTGACATGGACATGCTGCTGTGTTGTGTTATACATACATTGCCTCTCTTGTAAAGGACTGCAGATGAATATATTCAATGATGATTATTCGGGGCAACCATAACTTGTAGTATATTGACGTCAAGGAGCATATTAGTCATCAGTCAAAACAGCTGGGGCAACCAGGAAATTGGCACTGATGAATGATCTGAAATTAGCATCACTGATGGAATGAAGCAGTGTAGACTGGCCTAGGGCCTAATTAAAATCATTTTATTTTGAGGGAATCAGGAAACTTACTGACTTAGCGAACAAGTTAATTGAAAAGCAGGATGATTAAGTAGAAAAATAAGCCATATGCAAGTGTAATTACAGTGTTATTAATTTTTCACACTTATAGACAAATTTTCTTCAATTCGTGTGTTATTGACAGAGTAGTCACCTCAACTTAAGCACATAACAGAAAACTACAAAGACTCCCATTTTCCCTCTGTGTTTCACGTATGTCTTAGAAGGCTTTATTTTTCACTTACCATTAGGTGTTGTGTATAGGTGTGTGTCTTATTATTACAGTTGTGTGACCATAATGACCATAACCTGTGGCTAGAAAGGTGATACAATTCCATGCACACTTGTTCCTCAAACCGTTATGGAGCAGTCCCTTGACAGCCATAATTTTGCCAGTCTTAGACTTCAAAACACAATAATTCATTTATATTCATTTTACCAACCATGGTATTTGGTTTTAAATACCTTCAGACTTTAATTGACCTGCTTGTCATGAAAAGTAGTAGCTTCCATTTCAGGAAATCTTCATTTGCAGAGCACATGACTGTAATGTCACTTGTATCCAGTCTATATCTTTTACACCACATTTATTGCATTGTTACCTTCAGTATTATCGTCTGATCTGTGCCTAGATCTTCCATGTGTTATGTTCCCTTCAGATTTTCTGGCTAAAATTTTGCATGGAAGCTACTTAAGAGGCTCAGATGAATGTTAGGATCAGTTGTTCCTGTCATCTCCAGTTTTCTTTAAGCCTCACTAGTCACTGCTCTTTTGCAAGTTGACAAAGGATAAAGGATTGTTGTGCTGTGAAATGTTGATAAAATTAAATATTAGTATTAAATAAAATTTCAAACATACAGTGAATTTTTGTGCCTCACTCTGCTCCTCTTTCTAATTAAATGTCACATAAATGTTATGAATTAAGCAAATAGGAATTGTTTTCACTAGTTGCTCATTAGTGATCAGTTTGAAGTTCTCATTTTATGTAATAGAATTACAGGTCATTGCTAACCTCTTCGTACCTGCCTTTTGCATTGTGTAAGATTGTTGTTCACTTCATTCGTTTATAACAACCAATAAATACAAACATCGCATGGTAGCAAGTATGCAAATGTGATTAATGGTAAATTCACATATTCAGACACCCAAGCAGATAAAGGACAAGTTTTAAATTATCTGAATACTCCTGTTGAAGTGCCCACTGTCGGTTAACACTGTGGAGTTAGAATTCAGTGCCCAGAGTATTCTGCAAAAGATCCAGGATTTAAATGGCCACCCATTACTTTGCATGTTCGTGGCTGACAACTTTACTAGGCATTTGGTTTTGTCATTATAAAATAGGTGACTTTGGGTGCCAAAGGGTTAATGTTGAATGTAGTCTAAACTAACATTAATTTATGTTTCAGGTACTAGCCAAAGCTTCCAAGATAATTCCAGTTATGATAATGGGAAAGGTCATTTCAAGAAAGAAATATGAATATTATGAATATGTGACTGCAGTGCTCATATCAGTGGGAATGACATTCTTCATGCTGGGCAGTGCAGATGACCACAAAGGCAATACTATCATCTGTTTTATATCATTTTTTAAATAACTGTATTCTAATTGCATTCTTGTATTAAAATGGTGAGCAAAAAATTGTCTGTTCACACAGGGGATAATTTAGGATGGAAAAACGTACCTTCCTTACTGCTGTTGTCAATTTCAGTTTGGTAGTAATGAGCTACAGCCCATGGTTGTCACATTATTGTCACATAAAAATTGCACTGCCCATCAAGATTTGGTGACTGGGAGATTATCAATGAATGATATGAAAAACAACTTATCTTACAGTATGCTACTTCTTATTGTCTTTGTAAGTCATTTGAAAACAACTGCTTTATTGTGATAGCCTTTAAAACATACACCTAGGGTCTGACAATGGGTATTAAACTTGGTCTCTTAATTTGAGGAAGGTACAAAAATTACAAATGTCTGAACATAAAGTGTGCAAAGTACCCAAGGAGGATGCAACAAATGACCAGTTTAGGATATTACACAAGGTGCATCAGTTTTAGATTTAAATTTCAAATAACATTTTCTGTATTTTGGTCAAGAATTGGTGCAAGTTATCTGGTCATGTTAAAATAGTACCAGTTATTTATGCAGGAGTAAGTGTTGTAAACAAAGTTCTGTACGTATTTTCATACAGTACTTTGTGTGATGATTGATTGTAATTTTTTGTAGGTGCTGCAGTGACAACATTCTCGGGACTGATACTTCTGTTTTCCTACATGTTATTTGACAGCTTCACTTCCAACTGGCAAGGGGAGTTGTTTTCCCTCTATGGGATGAGTTCTGTCCAAATGATGTGTGGTGTGAATTTATTCTCCTGCCTCTTCACTACTGTTTCTCTTGCTCAGCAAGGAGGCTTCATTCATTCTATCAACTTCATGGCCCAGGTAACTTTTATATTCAGATCAGTATTGAATAGTTGTTTGTTTCTTAGCTTACTAAACAGCACCATATTAACCACACATTGTGTTTGGTGAGAGATGTTTTGTTGATAAACTGTAAGTCAGAAGAAACTGTGGAGTGTTACAACTTTTCCTCCTCCCTTGTCCTTTTCAATGTTTATGCTTCATGTGGGTCATGTAGCAACAAAAATGGATGGATGACATAATGTGAATGCTGATGGTACATCTGTGTACTAATTTAGAAGTTTGGTCCCGTGAGATTGCTGTTTTTTTTTTAAAGCCAGTGGTAAAGTAATGTTAAATTGTGGTACTTTTGTGTGTAAATTGGAAGAAATGTTTAATGGGAACTTTGCATGTAATGAACATCACGTATGTAATCCGCCAGAGGAAGACACCTGTGCATTCCAGAATATGTAGTGTGTCACATGAAATGATAATTACATTGTTTGTAATTAATGATGCATTAAATTGTTGCAGTTTGTGAGATTTGAGCTGATGACACAGATTCATAATCCAGAGGGCCATGATAGTCATGTAAATATTACACAGTCTTTTGAAGCTCCAGTAATATGCCTACAGAATACTTAACATACTCCATAAAGCTGAGTCCTTGATGAGTTGACAGTTGCCTACTCTGTTGAGCAGTTTCCCATGTTCTATAGGAGTCACAAGTTAACTACCTTGTTCACAAGATCTTACAGTACAAATTTATTAATACTATCTCTTTACTTGTACTTGGTTGATTTTTCTTTAATGAAATGTTTCAGTTTCCAAAGTTTGTGTTTGACTGTCTCATACTGTCAGTGTGCTCAGCGGCAGGTCAATTGTTTATATACTACACCATTGCGACTTTTGGACCTGTTGTTTTTGTGATTATCATGACCATAAGACAGGTAAATAATTTAATGTTTTATTACAGAAATGTTTGTGTAGTGCAGATAGACCTCAAAGTTGTACATGTGCCTAATTGCCTTACTATGCTGTATGTCTAGATACAGACATAAAACTGTACCTGTTTGTAATCTCGGCATTAGATGGTGGTAAGTGGCCAGCATCCTGCCCTGGGTGCTTTACTTGTACCGAAAGGTCCCCTGATATTAATCCAATAAAGAGACCAGATGCTTCATGGAACCAGTGTAGCAACATGGTGGGCATTTAACAGAAGCAATGCAGCCCCCACCCCATTGGTGCTTTATTGAGTTGGCTGTGCTGGCTCACAATAGCCATGTAGCATGAACATAATCTTTAAAAATGTGTAAACACCCAAGTTTTCAAACTTAGGCTGTACTTTTACACGAGTTATATTTGTGGTAGCAGAGTGGTGAATGTGTAGATGTGGTTATAATATATGCATACATTTATTCTTTATTAATATTGTGATGTAACAGAAGAATAAGAACTAATTACAGTAGCAGTACAAAATGTAAATAAATAAGCATAACTTAAGGAAGGGATTCAAGTTGTGTTAGAAAGATTCTTCCAGTATTTAATCAGTAAAAATAAACAAAGTTAATGTTCAGCAATAAGTTGGAAATATATCAAGACTGTTGGCATATTGAATGATAAACTTCTTAAACTGCTGAACAAGATAAAGTGTTGTGTGAAAACAAATCTCAAATGCTTCAGAATATGGGATGGAATTTACATTTCCTAAATTTTCTCCCTTATAGGGTCTTGCAATTTTGCTGTCCTGCTTCATCTATCAACATCATATCACAGCTGTGGGCATTATTGGTGTGATTGTTGTGTTTATGTCAGTATTCTTACGAATTTATTGCAACCAGCGATTACGTGCTATCCGGAAACGGGCCCAAGCATTGAACAATAGCAAGGTGTGATTGCAGCACAAATAGTTTCCCAGTTCAACAGTAAGTTTTTGTTTCTTTCATTGTATCTGAAACAGATGGTGCTGATACAAACCAGGTTTCATTAATGATGTCTTGGAAGTCACATGTTGGAATGCCAAAGTGTCAATTAAAAATTTTATTTCATGAGGCTACAAACACAAGTGATTCAGAATTATTCTCCTCAAAAGTGAAAAGAGAAAATGTAGTTCTGCATGAGATACAGTACTTGGCTGTATTCTGACAGGCTTCTCACAAAGTTTTAAGAATATGTTTATCAGTTTGTTCTTTCCCATTGGAAATGAATACCTACTAAAGGGATCACATGTAAGAATTACTACCCTTGTGAGAAATAAAGGTTCAGTTATACTGGCACATAATTTGAGGGATTGGGAAATTGCATAGAAATTTTCAAACTATTTGTTGATACTTCCTCAGCTGGTCAGGAAATTCATATCCTGTTGTGGAACACATAGATTCATTACCATGAAGAGAGATGCATCTATTAAAACATTACATTTTATATTCATTACCATATTCATAACATAAAGTAACCAAAACTATTTTGTAAATTAAAACAACCGCTCTTTATATTAGTACCACAGAACTTACTAGTCTGGCTGTTACCACACTTGTTTTATTAGTTGAAAGGACTCATGTTTGTTCTTGATTACAACCTAGGAAATTACAGTAACTAAAATGAAAAATGTACAGTCCTTGTAGTGACAGGTAATCATCAAGAAAGCAGAAGATCCCACTTTTGAAACATTCTGTATATCAAGTATACATTAGGCAGTGGACATTGTCCTACATAATTTTCGCAGACCCAAACATTGTGGAAATTATTAAAGATTTTGGTGTGGTATTCATTTCTTCTGTTATTGCCTTTATGACTCCTACTTTCAGTAGGTATTCCTTCCTTCTTTGCATCATTATTTAAATGAAGATTTGTATTTGTTGTGGATTAATGCACATTGTCAGCATAATGTTTGATTTACAGTGTACTGTTACAGTGAAAAAGTAATGGAAACGTTTTTATCCATTGATATTGCAATAATTGTTATATAATAGTTGGAATGTTGTTACATAAATATACCAATACATAAATGTTGTAACTGGCGTGTCATACAGTTGTGTCGGTATGTCGTCTTAACTTCAAGTACGTTAATGGAAACCTGGTTACGAAATGTGGAATTGAATATAATTACTTGCTACAAACATTGCTGTAGTCATTAAGAGGTTTTCATTTAATTATGTTCATTCCCTCTTCTGAATCTTGTTATAAATAAGCACGGAACTTTTAATATTTTGATCATACAGCTTTTTTATTTAGCTTTTTCTGACAACAGTGCTTTAAGTAGTGATACTGATGTATATGATATTCCAGAGTTGGTCAAGGGTTTTTATCCCAGGTCTTATGGATAGAAGCCCTGGATACACAACAAGTACTCATGTTCTGATTGTTTCACATTCCTCAATGCTGCATGCTATATACAATTTATTTAACAAGTATTTAAATAGTTACATTGAATGCATGCTGCGGCTTAAACAAGTACTTTATTTACAGGATTGTTACACCGAAACTTATCACTGATCTATAATGCTGAAAAATTGGCAATTCAGGAATTTTCTTGTTTTCCAATTTGAGGGCATAGTAAATAGTTAACAAATGGTGAAACTAACATTGATAATGAGGCATTAACTCTTACATTTGTGAATAACATAGAGATGCTTGCCTGGTGCATCTGTAATAAGCAGAAATTATGTGAGAAACTGTCTAAACTGAAGTCCATATGATCATAGTCCAGTAGAATTAGATGAGTACTGTGTACAGAAGTAAGAAACAGTCACATTTTTACCATGTAAACGTGAATTCAACATCCATAGATGGTTTAATAGTGGACTGACTTAACGTTTCAACATCTGTATGAAATTTCCAATTTTTGGATATGCTTAATTTTTTTGTAAGCCTACAGAGGTCATACTGTACTTAATTTTCTGTCATTGTTATTAAATGTATGATCACAATAAGAATTTATTTACATCTGTTGTATGTAACTTAATACAGCAACTTAACTGTGGTCATTGTTCATTCATTCACCTTCAGAGCCAGTGTAATGACACTGAATGGATTAACCTTTTACAGCCTACTGTTACGTGATGCACCAACAGGTTTAACATTCAACAATTGTACTCTCTGCCCACACTGTATTTATGTGTTTTGTATTTATCTCACAAAAAACAGCGACTTGTGCCACTTACAGCATAAACTGATTAGTTTTTATAACCAAGATGAAACGTATTTACTGTGCACTATGAACTTGGCCTCTAAATAAAGCAGTCTGTGCTTTGTCTTTAAGGGGTTAAGACTGGATTTTTGTGGCCCAGTCCCTCTTTTTGAGAGATTTCATGTATCCACTGGAATGAAACTAAGCTTCATCACTGTACACTGAATGTGGGTTCTGTTTCTTTAGCATGCAACAGAATGTACCAATTTATTAAATTCAGTTCCGCTTCTGATGTGTGACAGAATTTTTGAACCACATTAGTCTAAACATGGAAGCAGATGCAGCAGTTTTGTTGCATTTTGTGCCAGTAACGAAGACACAACCTTGCTGTGTGAGTTGGGGCAAAGATTCCTCAGAGATGTCTCCAGTCTAACACTAGTTTTCTCCAGCTTTTCCTCAACACGTCTTCTGTGTGTTCTCTCATTGTCTAACATGGAACCTGTTGCTCAAAACCTTGTTTATATATTTGTATATTGTTTTCCTGCATGGAAATGGTAAATCAAGAACTTGTCTGAATGTAAGATGCCACTACTTTTAGGATATGAATGTAACATATGTATTTTAAATCTGCATAGCAAGAGCCGGTGATTGGAGTCACTAAATGTAATGGTACTGTATGTACCAAGAGGGAAGTCGTCTACACAAAGAATTTATTATAAAAACACTCTTTGTTTGTTTGTTTGTTTGT
>Ga0136643_10008506_pt1 | contig 15006 bp, 13 predicted proteins | sample TergutLab28metaG_FD_96883 | JGI IMG/M metagenome (GOLD analysis project Ga0136643, IMG submission 96883) | Labiotermes labralis P1 segment gut microbial communities from Petit-Saut dam, French Guiana - Lab288 P1 (version 3) (version 3) | ecosystem: Host-associated > Arthropoda: Insects >... | reverse complement strand
GGAGGGAAGGAGACCACTGGGGAGGCCTAGGCGCAGATGGGTGGATAATATTAGGATGGATCTCCAGGCGGTAGGATGTGGGTATATGGACTGGATTGGGCTGGCCCAGGATAGGGACAGGTGGCAGACGCTTGTGAGTGCGGTAATGAACCTTCGGGTTCCGTAAAATGCGGGGAATTTCTTGACTAGCTGCAAACCAGTTAGGTTCTCAAGAAGGACTCTGCACCATGGAGTAGTAAGTAAGTAAAAAGTATTATGATTATTATTATTATTATTATTTTGTTCTCATATTCACTACACTTTCCTAAAAAGATGTGTTACCGAACTGAATATGGTGATCCAAATTTTTTGAGTAGGCCTATTATAATTGTGAAGTTTACCTTCTACTGCATATTTGCTTTGTGTCTGTTAATACAATACACTTTTTTTGTCTGTGTGTACAGTCTACTTGCAGTGTATTAAAACCCCCGAATATCAGCCTCCAAAAAGTTTGTTTCACTACACCATTGATTTTTTGCATAACCCTGTTTTGCGATTTCAAATGTGTTTATTTTCAGTATACCCACCAAAAAAAAAACTTCCAGTGGGAATGAAAATAGCAAAATACTTACTTGGCAACGTTTACCAAATTATTGAAATATTTAAAACAGCTTTTATCTTGCCTTGTCAGTTTTTTTAACTGTCCTGTAATGTTCAGTATGCATGAGTTTTATATATTCTCTGCCTACCCACATTGTAATGCACTCTTGTGACTGTGACTTCTTACTGAAGTAATGCATTTGACTGTTATGAAACAGGCTGTTTTTATAAAAGGTTTTGTTGAGGTTACGGGTATCCTGCAGAATTTGGAGCAGATTAAGTTCAAAAGACATGTGCTGGGAACTGAATAGTTGCAGCAGTTAATAATTTGTTTTTTTTTTTACATAAGAATGAGGGTAATTACATACAAGGTAGAATATCATTATGCATGCTTTACATTTTTACTTCTCTGATCATTGAAGTCATACAAAGGAGTTATATATTTTGAAAATCAAAACCAAGTCCCTTCTTGAGTTCTAGCTATAACAACCACTACATACCTAGTTGTAAGAACAGTGCTGGTGTATGGGACTGTTCAAGTCAGTACACAGGGGACAAATGTCAGTATTATCATTTATTGTGTCCTGAAGGGTGCACCCAACTTCATGTGTCTTTGTGCAGTGAACAAGTTACTTAGTCATGCTGCCTTTAGCTCATTGACCCTTACCCTGCTAACGTAGAGAATATGGTGAGCTCCTAATAATGCCAGCAAATGGCAGATGGGATTTAACTCGGCGTTTAAAGGGTTAAATTTCGCTACATTATTAGCAATCGAATCCACATAAACACAACACCCAAACAGTATTCATTCATTCCATTGGCGTGTGCAGAATGCGACGATTCCTTGCTGTTCTCAGGAGCTTCTTCCATTCCTCTCTGTTATGTACTTTTTCCTACCACCCTTCTCCACCGACTATTCTTCCATCCTCTCTCACCTCATCTTGCCATCTATTTCTTGGTCTGCCTCTCAATCTTGTTGTTCCCAAATTCATATATAATACCCTTTTGGGAATTCTATTTTCTTCCATTCTCTGTACATGCCCAAACCAACATAATCTATTTAACTTTATTTTCTCTATTGTAGCAGGTTTTTTAACACTTGCATACATTTCTTTATTGGTTAATATTCTCCAATTTTCCTTTTCATTGTAATATACTGGGCCTAAAATTCTTCCATACACTTTCCTTTCAAAAATGTTCAATTGCTTTCTATTTCTCTTTGTTAGTGTCCAAGTTTCTAATGCATATGTTAACGTTTTATCTATTATTGTGTTCTTTAGTCTTAATTTTAGTTTCTTTGATATGTTTTTATTTTCAAAAAATATGTTTTGTTAGCATTTTTTATTCTTTCTTGCAAGTCTGTGATGTGTTGGTCGTTCACACTAAAATACATGCATTTTATCAGGTTGATTGTGAAGGCGAGGCCTCTTCAATAGCACACTTTTCTGTTATGTACTTATGTCTACTACCTGATGATGGTCAAATAATTGGCTGAAACTTGTCATACAAAATAATAGTAAAGAAATGTATTGTGTCTGGGTGTTGTGTTCATGTGGATTGGATTGCTAGTGATTAACAAGCACAATGCAATACTGTTGCCCAAATTTGTTTCAGTGTATTATAGTGGAATTATTCATTTAAAATGTCTTGTAAATATTAAAGTTTGTCCAGAAGTTTCCAAACTCACCACTAGAACCAAGAATGGCAAGTGTTACAATTCTACCACTAGGTGCCATAACACTGCTGTCTTCTGAGTCAGTTTAGTGTGGCTATATCCATAACCCTTCCTGTTGCTTGTCATCGTTTGTTTACTGTTGTACATGTTAAGTGCAATCTGCGATTTTATAATGGCTGAAAAATGCATTTGCGTTCAGTTTTGCCATAGACTCTGAAACATTGCATTATAAATGTGTGAAATACTCAAACCAGTTTTCAGTGACAGTGCCATGGGGAGAAAACAGACTTTTAATTTGTTTTCCTGATGCAAATGTAAAGAGATTTTGTTGAAGGTTACAAACATTCATATCATCCAGCTACTAGATGCATAGACAGAAATGGTGAGAGTTTGCAAAATTGCCAACCAAGACCAATAAAGTGCCATATTGGAGAAAACTGGCAGATTTGGCCTCTCTTATGGAACATGCCAGCAAATTGTAAGGGATGACGTGAACATGGGCACACCTTATCAAAGTTTGTACCACAGTTGCACACTAATGAGCAGAACCAGCATCAATTCTTTGCCACTAAAGCTATGGCTGTAGTTCATGACCATACTTACCTGATTTCACCTCTTGTGTTTTTTTTTGTCAAAAAAGAGATTGTGAGTAAGAGGGCATCACATCCTACTTGTGATTCCAAAACCCAGAATGGTGCTTCTGACAGTGGCAGAAATCTGTCACCATTGCGTAAATGGGAAGGGGGACAACATTGACAAGGAAGAAGCATAAGCATTCTAATATCTTTTTGTTATCTTCTCTGTGCGGAGACTTGTGGATAAGCACTTATATAACCCTTCGCCGCCAAACGACATATATATATGTCACGCAGTGAGCCCTTTAAATAGCCAAACAACCACTAAATTGGCTGGGGGAGGGGGGATTTAATTTCAGCGTCAAAGATTTAATTCTGGCATCAAAGGAATAAGTTCCTAAGCAGGCTAACTGAAGTTATAAGTCTGATATGTATTCATAATGTACATGATTCAAGTCATGGCAGGGACTCCGTCTATCCTGATTGGTGCTTTTCATGTCTTTTGTCAACCACAACCAGATAAAATCTGACATTTTGTGCTTTGAATAGGCCACAACCACCTTCATCTCACTATAAATACATATCATCTCTGCACATTTTTTGTCATACAAAAGTCATTGCCTTTAGTACAGTTTCAGGAGATAACACATACAAGTGGTATGTTTATTGCAGGATTTGCATTAATGTTTCAGAAACTGTGGAGGTTGCAGGGACATAGCAGTGAGATAAAGTGAATACTCGCCATGTCAATAGCTAGCACAGCAACAGGTGCCAACACATGGACATCATGTCAACAAAAAGTAAGTATTTGTAACAGTGAAATAAAGACAGAGTCGATGTTATCCCTCAACAGGTGCATGTTTATAGTTATTAGGTATTAACATATTTTTGTATGATGGATCATTCTGAGGAAATTTCACACGTACGATTAGAATTCTTTGTACCTTCCCTGTAAGGTACAATGCAGTGATGGACCATCCAGAACAAGCTTTATGAAACTGCTGTAAGTGATTTCAGAGTTGAATCATGCAGGGAGATTAGGCCTTCAGATTTATCACTATTTTGTGCATTAAGAGGGTCCATAATGCTGACATTTTAAGCTGGCCTGGAGGACAGCAGGTGCAAAGAGAGTATTATGTGGACTGCTAAAGCCACATCTTCCCTTGCAGTACTGATAACGTGAGCAGTGGTACTTAACCATAACTGCAACTCACACCCCTTTGGTTTTCAAAATATGTTTTTGAACCATATAAAATATTGCTGAAGTAGGGCAGTTTTATGAATGTAAGATGTAGCATAACTTTAAAATGAAAGAGATTTTTAATTTTACAATAAAATAGGGGAAATCTTGGCATGACTCACACCCTGATGGGATGCATGCACGTCCATATGATCACTGCCTTAGATGGTTATCATCTGCTTCTTTGAACATGTAGTTTTTCTATAGCTAAATATTCCTTCATGTTTTTGAAAACATAATTGTAAGGTCTGTTACTGTAAATTTTCTTATCAAATGACTCTGCTAAAGAATATATAGAAAGTAAAATGGAATAAGTCTCATTAAGAGGGGTTTTCAAGTCATCTGGACTCTGTTAAGTTAGAGAAGCTTACTATCAAATGTGTTGGAGCTTGATAAATGAATAACCTTTGAGGCTGTCAAATGTATTTGGGTAACAGACCAGCTGAGTAATATTGCTCAGTGCTACAGTTGACAGCATTCCATTAGAATAATATCTAGTGTTTACTGTGGAGCTCTTAGTCACTGATAACTGGTGAAAAATTGCAGCTAGGGATATATATCTTAATATTGTGTGTACCGTGCATAGTGTAAAAATAAACGCATAAAACTAACTTTACATGCACTGAAATATGTACCGAACAGATGGACCCATGGAGTGTCAAAACATGTAGAAGGAGAACTGATGCATCTATTGGTTATATATTCCAGAGCACATAAGGCTAGGAATGTATAATTTGCATGTTGTTAGATTATCAACATACCTGCCACCTGTGTATATAATATTCTTTTTAAATTGGTTGCAATTGTGAATATGGTGCTGGTATGAGGCTGTGAAGTGATGAAGAATGTGCTCTTGTGGGATGTTATAACATGTCATTGGGTAATTAGTGCCCAGTGTTTGGAAGGGTGAATCCAAATATGATACTTCAAAATGTCTGGTACTCCTTACCCTGTGACAGATTGTTACATCCTGGAAGAAGTGAACCTTCAGCAGTACTGCTGTGAGAACCTCATAGCTTACAATGGGATTATATCTGACAAATGTAATATAAGACTCTTTTATAGAATTAAGTAATATTTTTTTAAACACAAGGAACAGTTTAAAATTTTTGTGTTAAAAAGTACTGACTAACAACATGTGATCATGTGACCATATTTTGGTGCATTCACAAAATTTTGAAAAACAACTATTAGCTTCATCATGTCTGTCTGTCTGTCCATCCACATGGAACAACTGAGCTCCTACTGGACGAATTTATATGAAATTTGAATGTTTTTAAAAAATTTGTCGAGAGAAGCAAGTTTCATTCAAATCTGACCAGATAATGGGTACTTTACATAAATGCCTATGCACATTTAATGTACATTTATGATAATATCTTGCTGAGTTCTTCTTGAAATGAGAAATGTTTGAGACAAAAGTTGTAGAGAAAAACAAAATATTCACTCTACGTTACATTGTGTCCTTGATGATACCATATAGAAAAATATGATACAGCCGGACAGGCCATAGATGACAGTATGGCGCATGCACTTCACGGGCTGGATGCCCAAAGCTACAAACACACACCCAGAATATGTAACACTGCAAGGTTTCCACGGCAACTGTGGTTATGTGAACGCGCCTCAATATTATGTTATACATTTGTATACATTTGCTGTTCTGTACTTGACTTGTTTCTCTGCTTGTTAACTATAGCCATATCTTTTTGTGCTTTTGTTGTTACACAGTGGTTTTGTCCTGTCTGTATTAAACATCATTCATGTATTTGACTTATAATCAGTTTGTTTTGATTCCAAACAGTTATATTATGTATTATGCTTGATATGTTCTATATCCTATTAATTGTTATTGTGGATTCATGGAACATAAATAAAATATCAGTATCAATATCAATAAGTACATTGCCTGTCTTGTTCACTAATAAGAAAGTAAAGTTGATTGATTGATTGATTGATTTGCATTTGGGTTCGGGGCCTCCCAGCCCCGACGCACCTGGGCCTTAATTGAGACGGGCCCTTTGTGCCCCATATCGAATCATGGGAGCCCCGCAGCCTTGCTGTAGCTCCAGATGGCCCCCAAGCCTAAACTTCTAATATCCTCGGGCTCCAAAGAGAAGGAGCCCAGGTACGCATGCCTGAGTGAGGCCAGAGCCTCGCACTTAACATAAAATGTGAGCCGAGGTTTCCTCTCCCACCCCACACTTTCTACACAATGGGCTGTCAAGCAGCCCTAGTAGGTAGAGATGTCTCCTCATGGTGTTATGACCCGTGAGAAGGCCAGTCACGGCCCTGGATTGAGTCCTATTAAAGGTCATAAATTTTGCACTGGTGCCCAGACTAGGTCCCGAGATAAACCAGCACCATGACCTTGCCATCGGGCCCCGTGCTGGTTAACTAACCAGCGACCGAGCCTCATTTGTAAATCTCGCCTAGAGACCCCCAGGGCCGGCTAGGGTCCGAGAAACCTCAGAGCAGTGCCGCCCCTCGCGAGCCCATCTGCGATTTCATTACCCCGTATTCCAGCATGTCCGGGGACCCAAAAAAGGCCCACCGCATGCCGGATAGAGATATCATTCAACGCCTTTTGGCACTGATGAATCAAAGGGTACGTTGTTCTGACGGCCTTAAGGGCTTTCAAGACAGCATGGCTGTAAAAAGTAAAGTTACTTTGCACACCATTAAGGCATAGGAGGGGAGCAGAGGTGTAGTTTCTCTCATTCTTAACCTCACACTAGACAGAGGTGAGCTGTCAACTTCGCACCTCAACTGCTTAACCTCCGAGAAGTCACCGGTACCCATTGAAGAGGAGGGTGGGTGGGCCCCACAACAGGTCTGGAGGTTTCTGAGAAGACAAAATCCTCTTTCCCACACCGTGAATCGAACATCTGTTTATCGAACTTCCAGCCCATTGTTTGTCACTATAGCAACTACATTATCCTGGCTCCGTTTTTTCACTAATTCATCGTGTAAATGAATGAACTGAATGGAAATTTGTATTTTGTTGTAAACCTGCATTATTTACATGAAATATTGACAGCACAACATTAATTGAGTAACAGCTGGTAATTTAGCTTTCGATGTCAAAAGTACTGGAAGATGTCTAGTAACCTTGTTATGCGTTTTATTGTTGAATAGTATAATTTATTGTTGCACAATAATGTTTCTGAGATCTGTGCCAGAGTTACGAGGCAAGGTGTCTGGCATATTCCGAGCATAATACTGCGCCGTATTTTGATACAAAATGTGGTAGCAGACGTGTTTAAAGAAGTGGAAACGGGACTGTGGAACTTGTAGCCAAAGCTCCTTTCGATTTTTTTTGTATTTCATCTGTTCTCTTATCTGTTACATATGATGAACAAATTCACTTTGGTATTCAAATCAAGTTGTAATTTACATTGACATACGCAGCAAGCGCCACCTAGCACATTCACGTTTTTGTATATATATAAATAAAACATACCTTATGAATTGTTCATTAATGAGTAATTTGCATTTGTATGAAACCTGCTTACTCATTTGGGTTATTTATAAAAATTTCACTAGTCTGTCACAACAGTCACACTTACTGAACGAACTTTGTTCCGCTGTTGCGCATTTTATTGGCAAGAAAGTCCCTCTGCGTGTCATGAAGGCGTATGGGTTAGTAGAAGTACAGCTCCACCCACTCTTAATTTGGACACGAGATGTGAGTAATTAGCTTGATAGCCTCTCCTCTCTACCGACAAGAAGAGTAACCCTGTTACCTAATGTTAATGAGGCTGGTTTTGCCCCAGATCCGGTCTAGAGACTTTAGATAAAATTTCTTTCCCCTAACCGCGAATCGAAGCGCGATTTCTCGGTCGTATATTCCCTAGCCTTCATTATACTGACTAAGCTGTCCCGGCTGTTATTGGTTTTTAATAATATTTAATACCATTTTCGCATTTGTGTTTGATGTTGTCCACCGACTGAGGTGTAATTAGTATACGCACTTTAACGAATTTCTGAGAATTTGTTCTCCCATCTCAAAGACGAGATATTTGATCACCACATTACAAAAACGTCCTGAAAATCCATGTAGGTATATATGAAATATACCTATTAATAGAACTGCAATTTAATTAACCAACCGCTACAAAAACAAGAAACCTGTATAAAGTGACCATGATTCAGTAAAGCAGTGCCCATCTTTAAATATAGTAAGTAACTTCTGTTGTTGTAAAGCATTACTAATCCGAGTTAATGTTTATCAAAGTCAAAATCTGTTACGCAGTAGAGGAATTCAATACCTGCACAGAGAGACATACAGAGACACGTTCGTAAAAAGACTGGCGGTTAGGAGACGTTTAACGTGAAATCATGTGGTGTAAGTCTAAGTCTTGAAATCTTACGTGGATAATATTCTTACAGTTAAAACGTAACGGTAATTGCAGACATTCCTTGTGTCAATACAATGCGTAGGTCAGAACGTTTACCAAGTAGTTCATGATTTAGCTGTAAACCTGTATTCTTGAAATTGCGTTCTTCCCAAAGGAAGTGGCCGGTAAACTCTACCAACATTCGTTCTTTTTTTTTTTTGTTTACATTCAGATAAAACGTGTTCGCATACCGCATGGATGTTGCATCTACAGTAATTACGCAGTCATGCCAATTAATAAATTAAACACAGACCTACGTTCAGAAATCGTTCAGTCAGGCCAAGTCAGATATACAGAAAGTAACCTAAAGTGTGGCCTAACGGACTTATAACGCACAGAATTTTTACATCTTTTGCCAAATGGTAATTTTTTATTTTCGAAATCCTGACCGAAGCCTTTGTCCATTTCGCACTACGCCAGTGGCAAAGCGGATAGTTTCTGCTGTCATTGACGTCGGACTAGAAAAAACAAGATGCTCAATGTACGTATAACGTAACACTGTGGCTCATTCGCATACTTGCTGCAGTGGAAAAGCTACAATTATTTTTATGTGTACTTTTTATGTTTTGCTGACCGTGCATCTCAGTATAATCTTAGTAACTGGCCAACTTGTTTTATAATAAGTTTATTATAAAACAAGAATTTGTGCATTAAGTTGGTCAGTTACTAAGATTTATGTGTACTGTTGAGGTAGATGACTCAACAATATAATGGTATTGAGAGTGGCACAAATATGATTTTTTGGTGTCGCAGATAACAGTGAAACATACTTAGGTCTTCATGAAAAGTGCTCAATATTTTTGTCCAATTTTAACAAAATTTGGAGCTCCTCGACAGATAATTGTAAAGCCTCCAAAATAAAATTTCACGGAAATCCGTCCAGTGGGAGCTGCGCTGATAATGCGGATGGACGTGATGAAGGTAACAGACGCTTTTCGCGACTATGCGAACCCGCCTAATAAAGCATTTTATGAAATTCTGAATTTCCCGAACAGGAAATTTTTAAAGCAAAGCCGCTTCTTATGATGAAATTGGAATTGGAAAATTACCTGCTGTGTGAACTTTGACCGGGGGGGGGGAGGAAATTTTTTAAGATCCGGCATATTTCCCTTCAAGGGTACGGTGCAGTACGATTTGTTTGGGTGTTTCTGAGGGGCCAACGGTTTTGAGTAATAAGTCACAGAAATAATGTAAGAATGAAAGCACTTTTTCCAGGATCATAGTACAGGGAACAACAAAGCGAACGTCGGGAGCCGTGTTGCCAAAGTTTTCAGGGTTAAATTATCTCACGCGTTTCCTGGCATTTTATTTTATTTCAGGCGAAGTTTATTGCGCCGTCCTGTAGTCATTGTGTTCAATAATTAAATAAGATTAAAACCGGGGACTTCTGTACGACGCATAGGGGAAACCATGAAAATATTGTGTTGACTTTAGAGCTTGACTGGAAGAGATCATTCGAGATAAATACGCGAATACGTAATGGAAATATTAAAATATCTATCAAAACACTTCGGAGGTTGTGAATTGGATGGAAATGAATCAGGATAGGGCTTCGCTTCGATTTATGGCAAGGATTTTTTAGTGCAACTGAATATCAATTTCAGATCAAAAACTGTAACAGGGAGTTATTTCTGTACATAAGATTTGTATTCGTCTTTGGAGATACAGGCTGAGAATGGTCTAAATGGGACAAAGTGTCTGAAATTTACAGTTTTGATATGTGAGAAGCAACTGAGAACTACAGTTAGACAACCCAACCAACTTGGCAGTTAATGTGGTTGTCTGTCCTCTCTGCATACCCCCAACCGGTGAAGGCAAGGCACACGTGATATGTTGTCTCCATCATACAAGTGGACCTTAACATTCTTCCCAAGCACTACTGCCACTGTTAGGTTCAGCGATATAGTCATTAGTGCAGAGAACAGATATGAATATCTGTCACACGTGCCTGTATTTATCTCTAGAAGACTCGTGTGAACACCTGCTTTCCTTAGCTATTGTATGGATTTTAAGGGCAGGCTTATTCTTGCCATACTTCTCTTTGATGACTGACACAAGAACGGAAAAACCTACTTCAAACTGGGGTGCACATTTTCTTCAAAATCGTTCTTTCAGTCTCTCGTCTCTTCGACCGACTTCATCAAAAGTTTCGGTTTTGGATTTCTTCAACGAAGTGCGTAAAATAAAAACATAATAGTGGTTTCATGACGATTTGTCTATCCGACTGTGTGTACGGATATTACATCACAAAAATAATGAATTTATTTCGATATATTCCATATTGGAACCTACACCGGAACTTGTTGTGTAAAATTGATTTTGTTTTGTTTGCGTCGGCCCAGTATCATCCCCACTTTACGTGGAACTGAAGTTGAAGTTTCCAATTTATTCAAAATCCACCCGTCTGCAAAAGTACAACATAACATAAAACAGCGATCTGAACTTTCCCGTTGGGTCGGATTTTGGGGGCTAGACCGCCTAAATGAATGAAAATTCTGTTGGCACACGTTGCATTTGCCACCTGACGCTGAAGTCTGGCGGAACGTAATTCTGTGAACACTGAAGATAGAGGCAGCACGTCCCTCCGAAATGTCCGTGTCGTTGCACGAACCTACATAGAGACTTTATTATCTGAATATGCCCACAAAGACGCTAAACTTATATGAAGGTCTCTGGCGCAGTAATGCTTTTGGCGCGATATATAGAAGTGGGAAGACAAAATGTATAAAATGAACACGTGTTATCATTTATTTATATCTTCACTGTCACATGTTTGCAGTGTCAAGATAATTGCAATATATAAAATGCATGCAACGTATACACTGAATATATTTCATACAAAAACGTAAGAATTTTATCTTATTTGGGACGGGGGATGGGGTTCACAATCCAGTAGCTTGCCGCATGTGCCAAGAACATTACTTAATTCTCGGCATCACGGTTACGTCCAGTGGCATGATTTTAGTACGTCTCACACAAAGTGGTTTATTCATTTAATTGTTAATAGGACGCATGCTGACGGTTTAATGTAGTATACCTTTTCAGCTTTGCCCAGAAATAGTTTAGGACAAACTTAAATAATCCAAATAGCAACAGCAAAATTTACGTTTCCCTTAATACATTTTTTCACGTCTTAAACTGAAACAAACTAGAATATTTACATCATTTGTGCAAGGAAGCAACACATATACGGAACGGAATGTAATTGAAATCTGTCTATTATCTGATGTGTTCCAACCACATGTTACCCCGGTATGTGACTGCTAACACCAAGGCTTCTGCAGTATACCACCCATACATTTAGTTTTATGCTCTAAATACCTTTACGATGTATATAATAATTTCCTGACTTACGCTACTCCGCACTTACGCCATTTGCCCCCAAGGACGGTAGTTCATAAGTACCATGCTGAAAATGTCTTCCAATTTCTGAACTCCTACATTCAGGAGCTCACGATCGAAATCAAAGTGCCCCTGAGGAAGGCGACGAACCTGCGCATGAGCCAAAGGAGAGAACCATGATGGTTTCGAAGTTGACTGACGGGCTTGGACACGTTGAAGCTGGCAGCAAGGTGATTGAGGACATTGATTTGAATGAGCAGTGAGCAGTAACCGGGCAAGGAATTGTGAGGATGCATGCTTGCTGTGAGGAGATTTTGGAGGAGAAAAGAGGTCTTTGTCTCTTCAGACTGCAGCGCTTGATTCTTTGAAGTCAACTTCAGGGACTTGTGTATCGCCACCTGTACAGTTGGATACTGCAAATCAGGACCCAGATGACCTGCCTACAGTTAATAGCCAGTGTTTCTTCCTTACATACTCATTTGTTGTCATTTCGTATTTTTTGTACATTCTTCAGTTGTGTGACTGCACGTTTTTAGATGCGTTCGCAAAATTGCGAAAAGCGACTATTAGCTTCGTCACGTTCGTCCGTCTGTCAATCCACATGGTCAGCTGGTCTTCCATTGGACGAATTTTCATCAAATATGATATTTGAGTATTTTTTTAAAATTTGTCGAGAAATTTCAAGTTTCATTAAAATCTGACAAGAATAAAGGGTACTTTACATAAAGACCAAGATACACATTTGATCATATCTCCTTCAGTTCTTCTTATAATGAGATCTGTCTCAGACAAAAGTTGTAGGGGGTTCAAAACACACATTTGTGTTCAATAAAGTTTTTCGAGAATCGTGCCATTTATGAGATAATGTATAAAAATATTGTATAGCCAGGCAGGCCACAGATGTCAATGTGGCGCATGTGCATTGCATGCTGGATACATAAGGCTACAAACACACACTTACAATGTGCAAGACTTATTTCTTTTCCATTGCAACAATGGTTGCAAGAACGTGCCTCAGTGTTAAGTTATACGTACACTGCCCGTCCTGTTTGTTGGTCGAAACATTCTGCCTGAACCACTGTTCGCATTGTTACACTGCGTTTGGGAGAAAATATTTCTCCTCTCACGTCATCGCCACTAATGTCGATGGTCTCGGAACCACCCATGATATAACTTCTGAGGATGACTGTCCTCAATCCATCAAATCACCTGCACAATAATGATTCCCTTTCGTCCTCTGCCCTCTTTGCTCTTATCTCCACTCCATTTTCCTACTTGCACTTTATCTTGTGTACAAACTCATCTAAACTTTTAATTTCTCGCTTTTACTAAGATTAATTAATTTCTTGTATGCAATTTCATAATTTGTTTTCCACTTATTGTTCAATAGTTTTCCCCCTTATCTTTGCTATTTTTGTGCATTTCATAAGTAAGAGAATTTAATTCCCTACCTTCCTCCATACATATCTTCTACCCTCTTCAACCCACCCCAAATCCTGAATGATACTGACAGGCGAAAACCAAATTACTCGAAGAAAAAGCCTTCTTAGTTCCATTTCGTCGACCATAAATTCTAATGGACTGGATCAAGATTAAACCCGGATCGAAATGACACTATACAGAAAGTCAGTTCCTACCTCACAGAAAGAAAGCTGTTTCTGTTCCACAAAGACCGTCAGTTAGTGTTATTTAGAGAAATAAGGAGTGGGTATCATACGAAATGACGCAAAGCACTGCGCGCGCAAACTGCATTTTGAAGTGTTAAAGAGAAGCGAGGACTTGCGGTTACCACTGTCTCGACACTGTCAGTTTCACATAAAATAGAGCACCTTATTTATATTTAAATCTCTGTACTTGATCAAAAAGCTTCGAAATAAGGCAGCTCTATGTATTTTTACAAACTATTACTCTAATTTAAGTGGATCGATTTACTGTATGTTCGCGTGCTTGTTAAGCAGTCGAAGTACATATGTCCGGACAGCTTTAATTAATTGAAATCTTGAAAATATTCGAGTAGCTTGACCACAGCAGCTTTAAACATGTGGTCTAAATTCGCATTAATATTGATTTTGTTCATAGCAATGCTAGTAAATTTACCGCTGTAAATAGAACGTTGCTTTCAGCGTACCTGTAGCCCGGGGCAAGCAATTAGCCGAACACCCTGACATCTCCACTGTATTCCGACGGTCATTTCATGGCAACACCCCTTCACTACACATACGTATGTGACGTTGTTTGATCTGTTTCCCCTAACTGTAGACAGTTATTAAAGTCTTGTAATTTAAATTGTGTTAACGCGTTCATGGACCGAAATTTAAGGAAGAAACTAGTGAAATGCAACATTCGGAACATAGCTTCTTATGGTGCTGAAACTTGGACAATTCGGAAAGTATATCATAAAAACCTTGAAAGTTTTGCAACGTGGTGTTGAAGAAGGCTGTGGTAGATCAGTTGCACCGATCGTTTGAAAAATGAAGAAGTATTACGTAGATACAAGGAGGAAAGGAATATTCTGCATACTGTCAAACGGAGGAACGCTAACTGGACTGCCCGCATCTTGCGTATGAAGTGCCTTTTAAAACACGTTATTGAAGGAAGGATGGAAAGAAAAATGTACGTGACGGAAAAACGAGGAAAATGATGTTAGCAGCTATTGGGTGACATTAACGAAACCAGAAGATACTGGAAATTAAAAGAGGCAGCGCTAGATAGTACTGTGTGGAGAACTCGCTTAGCAAGTGGCTATGAACCTGTCATAGGACACATAACGTAATGAATGATGTAAAATGGTCAAAAGTACATGCAATTTGTGAATAAGATTTGGAGTCTGATGCAAGGCGTACGCTGCCGGCTGTGTTGAGAACAGCAGAATCCCCGGTTTGTTCCCACGTGCGACATGAATGGTCTTTATGTTTTGTGTATTTGTGTTGTCTTGTATACGTAGAGGAATTGTGACTGCTCTGTCTCCCTTCCCGCTATAAACTTGAAAAACAAAAAGCTCTGTGCTGCACTGGCTTATAGCACAAGTATACTGTAGGTAGGTAGGTAGGTATGTAGGCAGGCAGGCAGGCAGGTAGGTAGGTAGGTAGGTAGGTAGGTAGGTAGGTAGGTGGGTGGGTGGGTGGGTAGGTAGGTAGGTAGGTAGGTAGGTGGGTGGGTGGGTAGGTAGGTAGGTAGGTAGGTAGGTGGGTGGGT
>Ga0136643_10008504_pt1 | contig 15010 bp, 6 predicted proteins | sample TergutLab28metaG_FD_96883 | JGI IMG/M metagenome (GOLD analysis project Ga0136643, IMG submission 96883) | Labiotermes labralis P1 segment gut microbial communities from Petit-Saut dam, French Guiana - Lab288 P1 (version 3) (version 3) | ecosystem: Host-associated > Arthropoda: Insects >... | reverse complement strand
TGAGAATTGGAGAGCCGTAAATTTTTTTGTCACTTTTCCTGAAAAAATGGAGTGGTTTTTCCCTCCCCCCCCCCCCGACAATTTTTTTCTTCTTATAGCTCATCATATTTCAAATGGATAATTACGTAACAGAATCACAGATGGAAGTCACAATCAACAACAATTCTAGTCAGTCGGTCTGCCTTATATCCATCACATTTGCTCCAACCAATTTTAGTGTTTTTATTCTTGGTCTCACATTTTTAGGACTGCAAAAGAACACATCAGGGTTTATTAAGGAAATAATATTTTCCAGAATTTATCCTGATTCTAATGTTTACTCTCAACACTAATTTTAAGCAAGTTCGCGTCCCTGTGGAGCACCTTTCAAAGCAGCCCTTTCCATTCGCAATCTTATCTGTCTAGTAAGCATGCACCAACTCTAAAATCGACAACAGATTTCCATGAAATTTCATACTGGAGGCTTTTACCACAAAATGTCGAAACACTGCAATTTTAATTTAGATTTTAGGCTGAAAATTTATCGAATATTTTTAATGCTTTCCTGTGTACAACCACAGTGCCGCTTGCTAAATGTTTATCGAATAAGACGTGTTTGGAACTAAGTTGTAAAGAAAAGTAAAAGAACCCTTTGTTTCATACACTTTCCGTGGGACGTCCGTAGAAATCTGACGATACTTAACCTAACCATCCTCCGACGTGAAAGACAAATAGATCGTTTGCTTTCAGAATGCACTGGAATCAAAGCTGCCCTTTCTTATATGTGCCTTATGAGACGAGACTTCTAACAAATTAGGCATGTGGACACTGAGTGATTGATGTTTATTCATCCACTACAATCATACTTTTAATCTCACCAGTGTAAGTAGGTCTAACACTCCAGCAACAGCGAAGACTTGCGCAGGAGTTGGATGTTTGTTTACTAAGAGAGGAGAGTTAATCGCAGTTTTAATTATTCAGTTTAGTGAAGACATTTACTTAAAAGAAACATCTCAAAGTGAAGAAGACTTTTGTCAGATAGAGAATATCAATTCTCTTACTCATACTAACATCATTTCTCTTTCATATGTATTTTAAAAACACTCACAATTCTTTCTCTAGAATGGGCCTGCATATTCTACAACCTTGTTATTTGTTGCCGTTACCAGATACTTGAATTTCTAATGTTAACTTCAATTTAATCAAGCTCTCTGCTTACAAGAGATGTAATTGCAAGAAAGTCTGCATTGATCACATTACACACGATTACAGTTACATAGTATGAACGCGTATCACGGAGGCTAGAGGAAATGGAATAGAAGTAGCTGATAAAAACTAATAAAAGGAAGTTCCATGCTACTAAAATAAGGGTAACACAACTAAACAGCTACTATATATTTTAAACCTAACATTAATGTAAATAATATATAAACAGCAAGTCTCCATATACATAAACACAACGTGTCTTTACTGAAAAGACCAAACAGTTGACGGTGAGTGGCACATATACAGTTGAACTCCACTTATCCGGATTAATTTGGACGGCAGAAAATCCGGATAATGGGATTTTTCTTTGAAAGTACGCTACATTGGCAGTTTGAAGTTCGGCTGTTATTATTTACAGTATGTACCTGCGTCTAAACCTTCCGACCGAGCCTGATATGAAAATTCTAAAAGCCATAACACTGTACTGTACTTGATCCGATAACTGGCAAATTCAAAGCACGTTAGTTTTGTAGAATTCTCGACAAATTTACCCGAAGGGCCAAGCCGATCCGGATAACGAGCTTCCGGATAAGTGGAGTTCTGCTATACTTCGTCTCCTCTATCGTACCACTTTTAAATCCCATACAAATTTTCGGAATCTGGCTGTCTATGTCTCAGTCGTCAGATTAATTTCATTTAGTAGTCTGTCTTACAACAGGTCCAAAGCCTCTCCCAAAGCCAGCTCTCCACATAATGCGATCTAGAGCTTACTTCAAATGAATCATCTTCCTTCCTTAAGCTCATCCAGTAGCTTCCTACGTCTTCTTCCTTGTCTTCCTATCACTTCTATCCCCCTGTTATCTTTCCTTCAATAACCTGTTGTAAAAGGCAGTTTCTATGCAAAATGTGACCAATCCAGTTAGCCTTCCGTTTTCTTATTTAATGTAGGATATTCCTCTGCTCCTTGACTCTAAGTAATACTTCTTCATTTCTCACATGATCGGTTAAATGATCTTCTCCATCCTTCTCCAGCGCCACATTTCAAACTTTCCAGGTGTTTCTGATCTACTGCCCGAAGCGTCCAAGATTCAGCACCATATGCATGGTGTTGATAATTTTTGTTATTGTCGTCAGATAATATAGAAAAATTATGTCATCTAATCTATTCCATTGGATAGAACTAATCTCTATCTCAGGGCTTACCTTGATCGGCTAATATTTTGTCGAAGCTCTTTGCAAGACACCACCAATGACGCCAACTCAGTTTTGCAGGATGTAAAAGAAGGCAAACAACCTGAGAAGATCTGGTGACTCAAATCTTTGATTCCACAAACAGCCGACGTATCAGAACGTTCTGGTGTACAGTTTCGGCTGAAATAGCGGGCGCGATACCAAAGATACTTCAATCAGCATAACATGACAAGGCGGAACTAGCCTTACTGCCAGCAATCTAACGTCTAGTGTTCATATTCCGCTTTCGATCAGGACCAATCAACAGCAGGCTTCATCGACGCGGAATTCCAGATTAACGATACAGACACAGGCGTAAATAAACGTATGACAACATTTTATCATTTTTTGAGTAAACATCCGGTTGTGTATCATGAACTCAATAATCACGACAGTTTCATTCAGAAGCACTACAACCCTTAAGGATTACCATCACTTGCGAATATATAAACGGGATGGTGGTCAAATAACTTGAATTGTCATTCCGTTGAAAGGAATTCCGTGCTTAAAACTTCATCTACCGCAATTACACTACTGTAAAAATGAACCGGACAGACCTTAATTATGTAAAATATAAATTCATATGTGTACAGCTGTGCTACTGCGACAGCATGTATGTTACAGCATTGCAAGTAGATTTAAACATATCAAATGAAGGAGTTTTATAAATAAGTAAAATTCTTGTATTTTTACTTCATTATTACACAAATTAAAAAAAAACCTTCTCTTGCTTATATTATTTGCTTTTGTTGCTGATGTACAGGGCGTTTCAGAAGGGAACTGCCATGGTTCGGGAGAACGTTCCTTAAGCTAATTTACTGCGATATAACCAAATACCAACATCCGAAGTTGAACGATTACAGAGATAACGACGTGAAAAAAAAGTGGTCTTTTTGCGGTTCCATGTACTATAGCTGTTTAGCATGGTGTGTACCTACACTGCGCAGGTCCATTCTTGAGCCGATGCCGCAGCTAAGCCAAACCATACGGAGGAGAATGAGGGTGTGAAATACTTGGAACCCCAGGGATGATTTTTATGGAATTATTGTGAGTTTTCCTTGCTTAATTAATGTCTTTACGTCACTCAGATATTAAACGCATGTTAAGTACAGGTGTTAACATTCTAAGAACTACAAATTCCTCCTCATTTTACTACGTATTTGGTAATCAATAAATGCATACCACCTCTCATTCTTTAAACCTTATCTTGCCATTATCTCCATAACCGCTCAAATTCGGATGCAGGTATGCTTTGTTATATCGATATAATGTAACCTGAAGAACGTTCTTCCGAAGTATAGCAGATTCCTCTAGAAACACCCTGTATAATAGTTCGTTTAAAATACGTAAAATTGGTACATTGACCTCGAACTAACATCATGAATTTAATTCTTTATCTATAAATATTTTGGAGTATTTTCTCCCTTATTAAAAAAAAATTATATGAGTGCGATATTTTTATTTACTGGCTTTCTTATTTGTCTTCTTTATGAAGTGTTTAAATAGCCTTGTTGAACCTCGTTTCTTCTTCTGTCCGTAGACTTTCTTAGATTTTCTGTTGTAAACCTGTTGTGTCATAATTACGTATTCCGTAATATATAATATAGCGTTCAACCGCTGCACAATACACGCAATAGGTGTGTCAGGGTGATTTTTATACAATAGTAAAATTATAGTGGATAAAGTTGTGAGAAAGAGATCTCTTTCATATGAATGACAATTCACGATATGTGCCTGCTATTCTCTTCATATATTGGCGCTTCATGTGACTTCTAAGGGTTGAAACATGTTATATTTCATTAAAAATATACTGTTTAAAAAAAATGTAGATGTGTTGACTAAAAATTGTGATAACATGCCATTAAGGCACAGAGGGTAAGTAGGGGTACAGCTCTACTCTTTCTTTAATGTCGGCTCTAGATGAGGGTGGATGGTTAACGCCACGTCCCGGCCGCTTCACCGGGAATCTACCAATACCCACTGTATACAAGGCTGGGTTTGTGTTGACTAAAACAGTCATTATTATTAGTTTAGCATTTTAAAACTGGGGGACCGCGGTAGCACAGTGGTTAAGGTGCTGTGCTACAAATAGGAATGTCGCTGGTTCGATTCCAGATGGTGTCACTGGAATTTTTCATTGACATAATACTTCCGATCGCACTATGGCCCTGGGGTCGACTCAGCCTCTAACAGAAATGAGTACCAGGAGTATTTTCTGGGGGTAAAAGCGGCCGGTGCGTAAGGCTGACAACCCTACCACCATCCTGGGCCACTGTCACGTAATCTGGGAACCTTAACTTACTGGAGCCCTCTGGGCACCTCGAGGATGTAATTGGACTGATTTACCTTTTTTTATTTAAAAACTGCATTTTGTCTACACAGTGTATTTGTGTTTCGAATGATCCTCAGAACAAACAACGCCTATTACACTAAATAACATTAACCACTGGTCTTTTTAAAGGAGAAAGTGTATTTTCTGTTAGTCAAGAAGCAATTAAAATGCAAATTTTACCCTATAGCATGCCACGAAGGCACAGAAAGTAATTAGTGGCACAGTTTTACTCCTTCTTTTACCTCGGCTTTTGATGGGGTGGGTGGTTAACATCACACTCCGGTCGCTTTACCCCCGAGAACGATCTGGTACCCACTGTTTAGGTAGTGGAGCGGGCAACAGTGCCGGTCAGAACGGGTGCAGACAATTCACCGGGATTTGACCCCGGACCGTCCAGCCCGTACCAACTGAACTATCCCGGCCCACACGAGCAGGAAGTAATGTTTTTAAATAAACGTCATACTTTCAAGGCTCAAATAAATATTTCCAGATTATACAATTCCAATCTTTGGCGCTGAGTTGATATCTTCATGGCGTTTATTCCGAAGAGATGCAATGGTTTCATTTTCAGTAATAATTAATATCTTATTTGCAGGTAATGCTTCGTACCAGTTCTCAGAAACAAAGTTCTAATTGCGCCTTTCGAGGTGTTTGAGGACCAACTTACGAACATCTGACATCAGTTAATTTGTTATGGTTTAGGAACCCAAACACTCGGAAAAGCTTCTTTGTCTGACCCCAAACAGCAGAATCCTTCTTGAGAACTTACGTTTCAATAGCCAGTTAAGTACTTCCCTGCCTTTAACGGAGCACGAAGGTTCATTACCGAATTCACAAGAATCTGCCAATTGTGCCTACCCTGAGCCACATAAAATCAAATCGACGGCTTCCCATCCTGGTTATTCAAGATGATTCTCCAAGTAGTGTCTTTCCATCAGGTTTATCCACCGTGTCCTATGCCTCGTGCATTTCCTCCTCCTCCATTGCATCACCCTCATATTATTTGGTCACAAGTACGAATCATGAAGGTTTTCAATATGCACTATTATCCAGTCCCTTGTTACTCCCTCCCTCTTAGGCACAAACACTTTTCTCTGCACGTAACACACACAACCTACATTTTTTGTTTAATGTTGGACAGGCCAGGTTTCACGCCCATAAAAAACACCCGGAAAAGTATAGTGCTGTATGTCTTAATGTTTATGTTCTTAGATTGGAAACTGGAGGGCAAAAATTATCTAACGAATTGTACCTGGCATTCCCTGAATTTGGTCTACTTTTAGTTTCTTTATGCAAGGACTCTTTCTGTACCTAGCACATCAGTACTTCCCAGTGACGTCAGAAAGTTGAAGGACAAATTTCCAAAATTTTAAGAAGCTGACATCTTTCTGTATCCTCATGGCTGCGGCAGCCACATGGAGGCAAGATATATTTTACCTAAGCCTTCTACAGGCAACGAGAAAACTGACTGAATTCTTGACAGATCATTTATCGTACTGCATCAACTGAAGCCACGATAAGTGGGTCCCTGTCACCATGGCATGGCTAGTCCTCAGGTTTCGGAGGGAGGAAAGGCCACCAGTATGGAGTGTAGCTGCAAATATACTGAATAAGAAGTCGCGGACAGGTGACAATATGTGATCCTCCACCTTTGGAGCTGGGCGATGGGCTAACAAAACCTTACGCAAAAAAAATTGCCTAATTACGAAATGGATACACGTACCTCGGGCCTGGACTGATCCTTTGGTACGAACTAAGCAATGGAAGGGAAAAAATTAGATGTCGTAAATGGAATGTTAGTAGCCTGTATGTGTCAGGTTCACTTACAGCAGTAGCCAGGGAATTAGCAAGGTATAAATTAAATTTATTGGGTGTGCAGGAGGCTAAATGGGGAAAAGGGGGCACCGTAAGAGAACGGAATTATACTTTTTCTATGGAAAAGGAAAGGAAAATCATCAGCTGGGAACAGGATATATTGTTCAACACAGAATAGTATCAGCAGTTAAGAGAGTAGAGTTTGTTATATACAAGATATCATACACAGGTCTTACAGGTCACTGATGTTGTTCTGAATGCGCATGTACCAAGTCAGGAGAAACGTGACGATTAAAAAGACATATTTTATGAGGAATCAGAGCAGGTTTCCGATCATTTTCTTAAGTACCACATGAAAATTCCCTTAGGATATTTTAATGCAAAAGTGGGGAGATTGAATATTTTCAAGCCGACAATTAGGAATGACAGTCTACATCAGGATAGTACTGATAATCGTGTTAGAATAATAAACTTTGCCACATCAAAAATCTAGTTGTTAAAAACACAATGTTCCCGCACCGAAACATTCATAAGTACATCTGGACCTCTCCTGATGGGAAGACTCACGACCAGATTGATCACATACTGATAGATAGGAGATAGCGTTCGAGTATACTAGATGTACCAAGCTTCAGGGGAACTGACTATGATACTAATCAGTATCTTGTGGTTGCAAACGTTAGGGAAAGATTGGCAGTAAGAAAACAAGCAACACAGAAGTTTGAATTGGAGAGATTTAATCTCCGGAAGCGAAGTGAGCTAGAGGTAGGAAACAGTATCAGATAAGATCTGAAGAATGTTTTCAACTTTGGAGAACTTACTAATAGCGAGGACATAAATAGGGCTTGGAAAAACATTAAAGAGAATTTAAAAACTTCAGCTAAAGCGAGTCAAGGTCTGTATGAATTGAAGCAGCATAAGCCATGGTTTCATGAAGAATGTTCACAATTTTAGATCAAAGGAAGCAGGCTAAAAAGCAGTGGTTACAGGATCCAAACCAAAGCAACACAGATGATCTAAACAGCGTAAGACGTTAGATGGGTCTTCAGGAAGTGGGAAGAGTGGCATGGACTGGATTGACCTGGCTAAGGATAGGAACAGGTGGTGGGCACTTGTGAATGCGGTAATGAACCTTCATATCTCATACAATGCTGGGAATTTCTTGTCTACCTGAGAAACGGTTAGCTTCTCAAGAAGGACTCTGCTTCTTGGAGCAAATAAGTAGGTAAGTAAGTAGGTAAGTATCAACGGAAGCCGAAATAAAACATCAGTTGCTTATTACTACTGTTTATTTATGAAGCCCTTTTAAGATGTTATACTAAATGCTGAAATGGTGCAAAAGGGCAGCGTTGGAGCTCATTTCCTGGGTTGTACCCAGAGGTTACCGCAAGGACCAGGACACGCCACACAGCCAATAACGGGCACTATTATCGAAAGGCAGAAAGTATGCAACCCTTCAAACACGAAGGTCATGTAAACAATATTTAAACATTCAGTTCCTACCTCATAGAGAACACAGCCCGTCTCCAAGTGGTTATTACTGTTTAGGTAAACAGTCGCTGTTTACTGTGAGAATCGAAAGAAACGCATGAATAAATTCTACCAAGAAAATGAAAGTTTTGAACGTTAGAAGACGTGGTTCATACAGCTGCTGAAGTTCAACCTAGAACGGCCACGAACGTCCCCAGCGGGAGTAGAGATATAGCTCTACTCTTTCCTTGGCCTCGGCGCCAGATGGGGGTGGGTGGTCAACACCACGCCCCGGCCGCTTTACCCCTTGGAAAGAAACTCGTTACCCATTATGCAAGAGGATGGGTTGTCCCCATTGCCGGTCTGGACGTGTGCAGAAAATCTCACCCTTACCGCGATTCGATCCCCCGACTGTCCAGCCGGAAGCGAGTCGCTGTACTGGCTACGCTATCCCTGCCGCATACAGTTACTACTGTTATCTGAAGGGTAAGTTGTATTAAAATCATCGCTGCTAATCTCTTGCTCTCTTCTTGTACAAGAATTGAACTGTTCCTTTCATCTTACTGATTTTCCTGCTTTCTTTTGTTTATATTGATAGAGCAGCTGGAGAGTTCATTGTTCAGGCGTACTTTACAATGTTTCAGGCATCTATTTTGATTAATAATAATAATAATAATAATCATAATTATTGTAGGCCTATTTGTTATTCCCAATTCGTGATTCCTTCATTACATTCAGATATTAGAGCATACATGGAAATAAAGTATATGAATACAGCATGTAAATATCGTCATATTTAATCGCAAAAATTCGAAGCCACATGAGGACAAAGAGCAACGGCAGACATAATTATGTTGTCGAGAGTGGATCGCAGAAGACTGCTGCCTACAGACAGACATTTTATTTGTCGGCCCGAGGGGGCTGTCATGGAAGTATGCAACAACTCAATCGCAGGGGATATTCAACTGTGGGTGGGGGAAAGTTGGGTATATTTTTGTATCTGCTTCCTGGGTGATAGGATATGCTCCGCCCAGTCTCCACGAGAGCCATGTAACAACATGAGGTGACATCTCGGCTGGATGCCCCCCCCCCTCCCCAACCTGTCGGGCCCAGGCAACTCCAAGCTCAAGTATCGTGATTAATGCTGCTGACCCGTGCAATATATAGGTACACACATGTTCCATGCTGGCTCGTAACTGAACATGCCGCTAATTCAGTTCCATATACGGGTTACCGTACGGTACTAAACTCACACACACTATTCAGTGGTTCATCAGAAACAGCACTTTAATTATTCCACCTGACGATTTTACAGCAGACGCTAAGAGTTCTTCACCCAGTCAAGAACTAACCCAATCTTACAGTATTTAACGCAGCTTTCCAGATCTGTCAAGAAGTGAAATGAAACGATGATAAATGAATAATGAATTGGTGGCTTAATTAGCGGTAGTATCCCTGAATTTGCCTGACTTGACTGAGGAACACCATACGCATGTTAATCACAGATTCGAACCTGACAACTCCCGAATACAAATCACAGCGTTCCCGCTGCACTAATCCATTCACAAGAAGAAGCTGCAGAAATACGCCTGTTAGTTTCGCCAACCCCAGTCCGTATGCAACATTAGAGAGGCTCAACGTAATAACATTAAGTTTTATGTTGGGTGTTTGATTTCCGAGAGGGAAGAGAGATTATTCCCTTCACCATAGCGTTCAGACGGGCTCTGGGACCCATCCAGCCTCCTACACAATTGGTACCGCTGGCTGTATCCCCGGTGGTAAAGTCACTGGGGCATGAAACTGACCACTCATCTACACCCAGTGTTGTAGTTAAGAACGCGTGAAGCTACACCTCCACGCTCCCATACACCATCTTGGCGTGGTCCTTAATAAAGTGCTATGACAAGTTTTTATTTTGGGTAGTTTTACTGCGTTTGACGACGAATTTCATTTTCATTAAAACCTTAAAAAATAACGGACACTTGAGGTTCTGTGCACATCTTGGGCGTAACTCGCTGAATATTTACAAGGACCAAAAATGTTCCTGAACAAAAATGATGTATATAAAGCACGTAGTTTCTGCTCAATACTAATTTGTGGCAGGGACCGCTGTAGCACAGTGGTTAAGGTGCTGTGCTACAAATCGGAAGGTCGCTGCTTCGATCCCAGCTGGCGTCAGTGGATTTTTCATTGACATAAAATCCTTCAGACCGCACTATGGCCGTTGGGTCGACTCAGCCTCTAACAGAATGAATACCAGGAGTATTTCCTGGGGTAAAGGCGGCCGGTGCGTAAGGCTGACAACCTTACCACCATCCTGTGCCGTTGTCACGAAATCTGGGAACCTTAACTTCCTAGAACCCTGTGGGCCCCTCCGGGCCTGTAACGGCACTGCTTTACCATACTAATTTGCGGCAAGTATGATGGTTTTAGAAATAATTAAATGGAAGTCAGCAGACAGTGCCAGCAAAATTTAAACCTACGATTTGCAAACATTTTTATAACACTTGTTATTTGCGGAAGTTTACAAGTTCTGTAGTCGTGAATATTAGCCGTATTCCAGAAAGAGAAAGAAACGGGGAAGGAACACGTAATGAAGCAGGCCTAAGTAAGGTTTGCATAGGGAATAGGGAAATAAAGTATGAAAGGATCTACAAAAGACAGGCAGGAAAAATATAAAACTAAAGAACATAACAAAGGGGAGTATATAAACATGAAACACATAAAAAGGAAGAAATAAAGATAAGTAAAGTTAAAGATGCGAAATTTGAAGTTCTGACAGCGGGGTTCCCGACAACTGAAATCTTCTGCTATATAACACCGTGTCGATTGGTAAACAGCTACCAACGTTTCGAAGAAGCTTCCTGCCTCCGCCTTCAGGTTCTACTCCTTGCCACCTCCAGTGGACTTTGTTCGGCGCCTACAATTGTCATATTCCACTCCGACCCCGAAGACAGTGATATCCACCTTAAATATTGCACGGGTCCACAAACCAAAAGTCCATTACTTCCCGGGGTATTCTAGCCCGAACCCAGTCACTGAATGAGTTATCCCACCTCCAGTTTAAATGAGTAAAAAGCAAGAAGCAGGAGCCTTCTGAGAGCTTAATATTGTGACAGTAACAAGGCAAGTTCTTCATCTACCCAGTGGACTCAGACGCACACCCCTGCTGACATGAAATCTTTCTCGATACCTTCTCGCAGTGTATACTGTTGGAACGGAACGATCTCTTGCATTGCGTTTATTTTCTCTTTATCGTTTTGTTTTGCAATGTACTTTACATGCCTCTCATTCTCGCATCTCCCCACACTCTTCCCCTTGTTATGGACCACTTGTGTTATCTCCTCCCAACTACTTCATCTCTTTTAAGTCCGTAATCCTCTGCTCCTGTAGACTGCGCATGCGTAAGTACGTGTCAGCTGCCCTCGTGCCAGCTTGAAATGGTTGGAATTGTTGGCGGCTGTGCCGGACTGCTTGATGATTAGACAAAGCATTTAAATGGACTGTCACAGAGAGAACCAATGGCTTCAATGGGCACATTTAAATGGAGTGCCACAGAGAGAACCAATGGCTTCAATGGGCACATTTAAAATCCAAACAATACGACTATGTAACAGTGCAGTTCAGTGCGTGTTGCAGCATTCATTTAATTGCTAACACGAAACTGTGTTAGTAGGAGTAGGCGGTAAAAAGGATACAAAGACAGGCGGGAAGGAAACAGCATTTGGTACATAGCATCGGTTCAGCGTATAAATGCTGCGTAAGTGCTAATGACTGCGGTACCTTGGGTCTTTCAAATGTCAAAAAAAGTCAATGCCTCCCTTTATTATTTAGAGCAACCAGTACACAACATACATACTAACAATGAATTTTTATATCGTAATTACTCCTACATGTTTCGATGCATTTGCATCATCTTCAGGGAGTCTTAGTTTCCATTTGCTAAAGTTACAAAATCAGTAAGGTTACAAAATCAATAAACAATTTAATCTGTTGATTTTATAACCTAACAGATTTTGTAACTATAACAAATAGAAAATATGACTCCCTTAAGATGATACAAATGGATCGAGACATGTAGGAGTACTTATGATATAAAAATTCATTGCTAATATATATATATATATATATATATGCGTGTGTGTGTGTGTGTGTGTGTGTGTGTGTGTGTGTTTTATGCATTGGTTAGTCTAAATAATAAACTATAAAAAATGCACAGTACAAGCAAAAAGACAATGACCCCACTGTTTACGAAGCCCTTCTTCATACGCTGTACCTCCGAACAGTCACTAGCTTCGGACGAAGCTTCTTCACCAGTTTCATACAGAAGGCACTGCAAATGTAAGATGCAACATTAAGCTAGCTCAGATGACATTGCGACTAGGCTACGGTCTGAATGACCGAAGAAACGAAGTGCGATTCCAAACAGGAGCATGAGATTGCGTCTGGATTGGTTGTGGGGCCCACCCAGCCTACTGTCCAAAGGGTGTGATTTCTCTGACAGCAGAGCGGCCGGATCTCGAAGCTGACCAATACCCTTCATATAGTACCGACGTTAATAAAGTGTGCAGCTACACTTCTAATGACTTACGCGTCTTCCTGGTGTGGTGCAATGCGGTAATTGCAGGAACAAATTTACGTACCTTTACCTTTACCTCTCACATTTTGAAGGCAACACTTTGTTACCAGAGTAGCTTACATGAACTGGCCTACTGGCCTCCCTACTCTCGTCATTGAAACACAGAGACGAATAACTAGGTTCGCAGTAAATGTTGCAATGTTGAACCGCCAAAACATTGCTGAGTGAAGTGATGCCGCCATCACTGGAAATTATCTTGGTATTATCACAGCACTCTTTCCTGTAAGTGCCCCTCCATATAACTGGCCCTTAAATGTTTATGTCACAGAAGTCTCATAGTTCACCAAGCATTCATTGATCAGTTCAGCCAGCTAAATAGCATTCGACTTGCTTCTTTAACAGAATAACAAAGTCAAGACGTCCGGTACAGTAACTACAATTTGTAGCGCTCGTAGTTCATGGCGTTTCAGTCAATGTGCTGGGTATCATTTCCTTCGATTGCACCTGTGTTCGGAAAACTTTCTACCCAAAGTCGGAACTCTATAAAGCGGAACAACAATGACTCACAATTTCTAACCTCCCTGTACGCATTCATTGTAAAACTTACAGTAACAGACATGGGTTCTAGCTGAGTCGGTGACTTCCTGCTAGAAGCGGATTGAGCTGGCATGCGATGAAACATTGTCTTTGCTGATTCACTCACGTCTCTTAAGACAATAAACTAATAACTATCTTTCTAAAATATCCAAAGGAAATTCGGGTTCCGTGAGACCACAATTCCGGCAAAGCAACAGTTTGGAACTCTTGGCGGCTGACTCGCGTTTGTTTAAACGCCTAGAGAATCACTAGACAAGCGTAAAAAAAGTGTACAGGACATAACATTATAACACTGTAACATTTTAGAGGAAGTGAAGAAAATATTCGTAAGATATAATATCTTCAGTATTACTTGAATCATGGCAGGATTGGATATTCGAGGAAAAAACTCCGTGTCGCGGCATGTTCATTGCAGAGGATTTGCGTCACTTTTCTCGCAAAGGTGCAAATGTACATCAACCTTCTCTGCTACTTTATTCCGAAGCATGTTTCATTCAGATGAATATTTAACGACGTACGCTACAGATGCAAGCGAACACGTGTACAGACCTTCATGTAAAAAAAAAAAGGTTCGTTATTTGGTCCAATGTTAAACAAAACTGAAAAATATCTACGAAGTTCTAGTAACACTGTGTGGTACTAAGTTTCAAGAAAATTCGTTCATCTGTTTTCAAGCTTCAAGTACGAATAGACAAACAGACATGGCGACTTTCATAAGCGCAGTGTGCAACTCTTCTCTGCAAAGGCGCCAAAAGAAGATCGACGCTGTCCATGCGGAATCCTTGACGGCCTCAAGCGGAAGAAATTACTTTGCTGCTTTATGATACAAGTGAAACCGACTTATAATAGCATTTACATGCAGTTCCTAGCCCCCGAGGTTCACACAAAATAAATTCTTCAGTCGGACGCAGGATTATTTACAACCGAAGGGCTAAGAAATCCACAGGACAAATTATGTGACTAGACCAAAATCCTGGTAAGATATAACGCCGATATGAGCTATAAATAGTGCATTTCACAGTTGAGCGAATTTGTTACAAGGCGCCTGGCGCTTGGCTGGCCAGCCTGACCCCGTAACCAACAACACCGAGCCTATTTCTGGTGCGTTCACTAATTACTCATAAACCCAAAACAAAAAAGTCAGACATCACCCTGCCGCCACGACTCACATTTCTGTCAGGCAGGACCACACAACAAGCAGTAAAATTAATTTATCAAGTTCTGGCCTGTCACACGCGCAACTTTGGTCCGCTACGCGCCACTGTGCACCAGGCTTTATGACCCTGAACAAGGAGGGCTCCCTGACAGTTCTTATAATATCTAAATTAATTGTTAACTTGTTAGCTCAATACACGCCGTTCGGTCTTTACCTCACAGAAAACACACTCAGCCTGAATTATAAACAACCAAACCATGTTCTTTGGGGGAAACAATCATAAACTCTGTGGCCAAAATTAAGAGATTTTACTGTCACAGCAGGTGTAAACAGCAGTCTCTACAAGCTCGAGTTTTCGTTGTTCGAATCCGGTCCTCAAAAGTTCCCACAGCCTGAAGTTTACGAATGAATTTTAAAGCCCGGTACTCTAACGCTACATTTGTTACCAGTAACAGCTGACAGGAGTTATGTAATTTTAAGTTATCACTAACACTAAACTCCGTGGCCTTAGTCCGCACGCGAGCTATACCGACAGAGCGGCCGCCGCCGGTCGGCGAAGTTAGTGCCAACTTTTGCGGATAGAGGGGTGTCACGTGGTCAGCGCAACGGGTTCCCACAGCCGTTAATCTCTGTTTTCTAGACCTGG
>Ga0136643_10008502_pt1 | contig 15010 bp, 13 predicted proteins | sample TergutLab28metaG_FD_96883 | JGI IMG/M metagenome (GOLD analysis project Ga0136643, IMG submission 96883) | Labiotermes labralis P1 segment gut microbial communities from Petit-Saut dam, French Guiana - Lab288 P1 (version 3) (version 3) | ecosystem: Host-associated > Arthropoda: Insects >... | reverse complement strand
TATGGAACACCTGCTTGTTGCACAGTGTTCCTATTTGTTAATTGTTGCTCCAGTATGTTCAGCCTCAGTTGTGAGCCATCCTGAGGGAGTGCACTAGTTCTTTGATGTCAGCAGCTTGTGAGTCAACTTGCATGGTGGAAATTTTACACTGTGATTGGAATTACAACTAAGATTGAAATAGTAAAATTCTTAATATCATTTTTATGTACCTGAAACTGGATTCCAGGGCATTTTTCACTGGTAGACAGACTGCGCAGATGTTTGGACGCAGAAAAATTATACAACAATTTCCAGAGGAAATAACTTTACAATTTTTTATTGTATTTAACTGACTTTAAGGATTTAATGTTTTAATTTTTTAATTTTTAAGTATAATTTCAGTCATACATACAGAATTTCTGTCACACAAGTGGGTGCATAAAATGCACATGTCAAAAAAACCAACGACATCCTTGAAGATGGCCACCAACTGAGGCCGAAACATGCTGGAGCAATAATTAACAAATACAAACATTGTACAAGTTGGTGTAAATACTGTGAATATAATGTAGTTGCACGGAAAATGAACAATATTGAACACTCTGTCTCAGTTACAAAAACCATTCAGTTAATGCTGTGTTTGGAAATAATGATGTGTAGGGAAATAATCACTGTTCTGAGATCCATAAAAAATGCGTAAATACATTGTATGGGCTGAACGTAGGATTTCTGAATGTTGAATCTAGTGATACATGAAGTAACCACTGGACTTTTAAAGGGTAAACATTCCAACAGGAAACTTTTCATCTGATTAACTTCTTGTGTGCAGATATCAAGCGTGTAGAGAGTATGAAGGCGGAAATGAAGAAACCCAAGCGCACGCCCAGCTTCACAACACAGCGACGCACTCAGAGTTTCCTTAAGCTGCAGCAGCTTGATCAGTTGGATCAGCTTTCACCTGTTGAGATCCAGGGGACTCTGTACAGGAAGCGTGAACTGCAGAGTGCTGGCAAGAAAGCGCCCGTCCAGTCCTGGAAGACCTACTACACAGGTAAGAAACTCGTTAAGTGGCTCATACTTCTGTGTTGACAGGAACCACTGCTTGTTTTCATGAAACTCTTCAACTATGGCTCCTAGAATTTTCTTTCATTACATTTTCCTCATGATGACTTTTTCTTGCATCTCATGGTCTGATGGTGTATTAAATGTGAATGAAAAATTGTTTCTTTAAATTTTCATTCTTGAATCTTGATGTGTCCTATGATCCATGAAATATGTATGTATCAGATAATTTCCTAGTATTTTGTGTTCTACGTGTTATTGGTCTGTTCCTTTCTGTACTAGGTAGCTTACCTTGATGTTTTTTTGGTGCGCTATGTTTTTATAGTTTACTGTCAATGTTTAAAAATATAAAGATTAAGATATACAGAACTGTAATTTTGCTGGTTGTTTCACATGGGTATGAAACTTGGTCTGTCACTTTAAGAGAAGAACACAGGTTGACAATGTTGAAGAATTGGGTGGTGAGGAAGATATCTGGGGCTAAGAGGGAGGAGAGGCAGGAGACTGGAGAAAATTACATATTGGGTAGCTTAATAGCTTGTATTGCTTGCCACTTGTCTCAGTGAGGATGATATGAGTGAAGTGTGTAGCACATACGGGGGAGAAAAGATATACATTGAGGGGTTTTGGTGTAGAAATCTGTAGGAGGGAGACCACTCAGTACACCTAGGAATAGATAGGAGGATAATATTGAAATAGATCTTAAAGAAATTGGATGAAGTGGCATGGACTGGATTAACGTGTCTTGCAATTGGGACAAGTGTTGAGCTAATGTGAACACAGTAATGAACCTTTGGTTTTTATAAAATGTGGGAAATTTCTTGACTAGCTGAGGAGGCGTTAGCTTGTGAATTTATGATTTCTCTCCAAGTAAGCAGTTTATTTTTCACTTTCTTCCTGAACTAAAATGCAAGTGTTACCAGCAGCTGGGAGATGCTCCATCTTGCATTTTGCCTCACTCATGTGGTTTATATGCATGCAGGTGTCAGTCTTACATGTTGCATGCGAAAGAGCCAGTCTGGGCTCGGAACCCAGAGAGCCAACCAACCAACCAAAGTTTATCACTCCTATACATAGCCCCGGGCAAACTTGGCCCTAGTTTTTGGCAAGATCAGTCAAGGCTTTCAGCCTGACTTCAATATCATTAGCATAAGCATAATCCCTTGTTAGAGTTTAGGTGTCTGTTACTGAACCCAGCTATGTGGTCAAATGCAGAAATGGCTAACAGATGGGGACGTCGACTGTCTCTAATCACATGGCACAGGACGTGTTCGCTACGGGATATTGCTACGAGTGTAATTCACTGTACAACCAGACGATGACAATATATTCTGTTATGTGTTGGAGTGCTGTGGTTGTTAATCAGAAATAACCTAAAGTATCCCACATTGGTGACCCCGTCGTGATCATACAAGAGGCACCAGACAGCTCCTATGGAGAACACATGCACCGGCCACGGTGCGCCTTCCGCCTTTCGGGCCCGGCCTCTGGTTCACCCAAGCCGAAGCTCAATTTGCCCTCGCCTCCATTACCAGTGAGAAGAAAAGTATTGTGGTAGTTAATCAGAAATTATCTACAGTATCCCACACGGTGTATTTCCTGGGGTTAGAGGATTCACAGTCTCATTCTGTATAGTGTATGACTACACCATGAGGGGGCATACGGACCTGTTGAGTACATATGCACTGTATACACAGTATACATACATTACTATACAATATATTTATTTCTAATGCAATAACTTTGTAAGATACTCACACCCAAATTTTTTGATACGGTTCATTCCGATAGGACTGAGGTAGACTTGCTACACAAACACTTTTAGGTCATGACTTAGCTCTTCCTGTAAACCTACTATCATTATACCGTACTGCACCTACGCTACTGAGTGAATCTACTATTGCGTTATGTCAACAATTCATTCCCTTTTTTGAATGCGGTTTATTACGTCCAGTTTCTCATCACTACTAATTATCGTTCGCCGATTTTCTTCTTACATCCAGTATTAATTTCATGAAGAAACGAATTTATATATATATGCTTTTGCTACACAGCCACGGCAGTCTGACAACCAACGAAACATGTGTAGAAATTCGTGTTGTTACTGTGATTGTTCACCGTAAAAGTGAATTTGTCTCTGTGGCCCGCGTCTTGCGGAGCGACAGGCGTCGCCTTCATTGGTATCCGTGATACTGACTACTGTGATACTGCCAACGCCCACTAAATTTCATTCTGTGGAGAGATTTTGTGAACTGTATGCTGGTCGTCCTGAAGGAAAACAATTGATGAATGACGTGCGGCTCCGTGCGGGTAATGAAAGCGTGTGAATTGTATCTGGCGTAAATGAGTCCGTAAATATTTCTGCGGAATACGTACAGTTGCAGCTTTTGTGGAGTTTTATATAAGGAATGGGCGACGGTGTGTTATAATTCTTTATAAATGATCTGTATGACAGCGTTATTTGAAACCAGGTTTTGATGTTTGTAGTAAATACCATGCCATTCTAAATTGCAGAGGACGTAATCAGACGACGGCTCCTTATTGATGGAGATGGGACTGGTGATGATCGGAGACTTAATGTCCTACTGAAGTCATTTATTAAGTGGTGTAATGCAACAAATGAACCTACTGGCGAAAGGTATGGACGGAAATTCTGCAGAATCGAGACAGTTCTGTTTTGCACGTGATTGCATAGAAGCACCCTTGCTGCCTTAACGCATTTAATCTTAATTCCATGAAGCTTTCACTGTGAACATCACCTTGGCAGAGGCAGTTACCCTGACATTATGGAGGACCAGGACCTATCCCATGTTGGATTATTGTTGGACAGAGTGGCACTGGGACAGCTTTTCTCTTAAGTACTAGGTTTTCACTAGTCATTATCATTCCACCAGTGATCCACGCTCGTTCCTTAATTGATCACCAACGCTATAAGATCTTAGCATTTGGTATTTTTGTTAAATAACACACTTAAAAACATGTCAGTAACAAGCATTTTGTGGTAGGCAGCAGTGTCCGCCTGTGATGACAGGCACACATGTGTTGTGCATTTCCTACATGTTTGACTCAACACAGTATTGTATTTTTGTGTTTCCTGTTCTTGTCACCAGTCCTGTCACTTCCATATTTGTTATGTTCATTTTACTTCACATCCATAGAACAGCTGGCAGTTACTAATATGTTAAAAAAAATTTGTGTTGATCGGCACTATGTGCATGGAAGTCTGACCTTGGAACTAGTTCTGTGGTCTAGTCTGAATACAGGACTGGACACATCCCATCTCCCAGGATGCCATGGTGCCTAGAATGTGGAAGAATGTTCAAGTTTGTTAGTTATTGCTACATCTACAGAAGAAATATAAGTATAGTTTGTACATTTTTTGGCTGACTTCTAGATTCATAGAGAATTTGTAATGATCTCTCTTAATATTATCCTGAAACGTGTCCTATGGTCTGATTAACATGACAATCAGTATTTAGTTGCTTCTGAAGTTTGAATATTCTGAGTACCCTCTACCAGTTTCGCCAACATATCCTCACTTCAAATTGTTTCTGTTACAGTCAAGTTCTTCTTGATCGGATGTTAGCTCAGCTTGCACAGTGTGAGTTTGCTGTAACAAAATCAAGGCTGTCAGCTTCGATGAGTGCAGCTGAGCTTCAGAATTACAAAAATTTGTCTCTCCTGATTGAGACTGGGATAGAAGCTGCAAAACAAGACATTGAAAGCACCAAGTTGGACTTCCAGGAAGCCAAAACAGTGCGGAAGAACAGGATTGAGTATGATGTGCTGGCCAAAGTTATCAATGAACAGCCAGATCGTAAGGAGACAGATGAGAAGCTGTCACAGCTGCGGAAAGAGCTGAACTTGCTGGAGGTCAGTTCACAGTCAAGCCTAGTACCGGTTAGCTGGCTCACCCTTCCATGAAGCTGATTCTTTCTGTAGAAACAGCAAACATATTCCTTACCAATTATATAACTTGAAAGTTCAGTCAGTTATTCACTGAACCATATCACAGGTTAATTGAGTCCATACAGTAGATTCTTGAAGTGTGGGATTTTGATCTTGCATGATCACCCTTTAGCATCATAATCAAATTCCTGGTGCAACCTGGAGATCTTCAGATTGAAGTTACAGGATTTAATTTTTTTTTTCATGGGATCTCCCATAAAAAATAAGAAAAAAACTGAAGGAAAATGTCCAAACAGGGCTGTACAAGAATGCCCATAATTGGCTGACCCACATGCCAAGTTATTCAGCTGTAAAGTTTAATACTATGACTGATGTCTCAACTTCAGTAACTCTTGATACTTTTAAATGGATAGGAAGTGCCTAGTGGTGCCTGCACACTGCTGCTACTCTCACCACTGAGCCATTCACTAGGAAGTAGTCTGGTCACTACTGTGTGTTTAGATTACTGTTGGGACCCTTCATTGCGATGCTTTGAAACATCTGCAGTTGAATCAGTGTAGTAAAATAAATGTAAGTTTTATCATCTTCAAGACCAGTGTTTTAACAAGTGATCAATTCCAAAGAATTCTTTTTTTATATTTACCATAACCAAATTTTATCAAACACATCTTGGAACATATGCATGCTGCATGTGCTTCCATGTCATGCAACTTGTTGTGACCACTCTGACAGTAGTAAGAAGGTCATCACTGTGCAGTTTTCTGTGGTAATGAACATTCAAGTGTTCTGCCGCAGTGTGGTGCGTTAAATGAGTGAGCAGGTCCTGGCATTCTAGAGAATCACAGTGCAGTCTGGTTGGACTGCTTGCTGTGTATGATCCGTGAAACGCTCAGAACCCACTCTCCCATCAGGCATTGAAACATGGCAGGACACTTGAATTCTTGGCACCACTGCTGTAAGAACCTCAGATCTCACATCTGTGGTAATGTTTCAAACATTACAGGAGTCACGTGAGCAAGTGGAACGGAAGCTAGACATGCGACGGAAACAGTTCCATGTTCTGGTGGCATCTATCCACCAACTGCAGGCTATGTTGGATGATAGTGAGACAGAGGAGATTATGGACGTGGCATTGGGAGCATTTGACGATGATGCGAATGATTCACAGAAAGTTGACACAGCTCAACCAGAACTGATGTTAGAGTAGGGCAAGCCTGGTGAGGTGCGTTGATGGAACTAGACAGTGGGATGTACGTAGGATTGTGTCTTGTGAGTACAGTGTGTAGTACCTGAGATACTGGAATAAATGAACACATCTGTATTACATAAACATGACAGAGTTTGTGCTGTGTTTGTTACTGCAGAAGTTTTCAGACTGCATGGTGAAAGGGTGAGAATGAAGTTGATCATACAGTTGGTGGTCCATTTGCAATTTATATAGAAGTGTAATTGATGTGTTGCATGTTTCTTATTGCTGTGCAACAGATAACATAAAAATTTTACAACTTTTTCTGCATATTTTTTCCCAATACTTATGGCATCATGAGTGTTAAAATGATATGCAAGCATTTTGCTGCTTTTGGATGTAATTTGAATCCTCAGTGGCAGTCTCCTTTCATTTATGTCAATCGTGTTTAATTTGGGGACCTCAGTCTTCAGTGATGTGATGCCATGTCAATGGGCGAGTTCCTATGTTTTGAAGGATCACAGTGTTTTTTTTTTAATGTCAAAGTGTCCAAGAAGAATAGCTGCGTACGAAAATACGTAAACAGAGTTTGGGAAAACAATTCACCTACCATGTGCTCTCATACCTCTTTGTTAGAACCAGTCACAAAGGGTCAAAACAGTGGATTAAATGATGCAAGCGTAAGTAGGGTTGATTGCTTTTGTGCTAAAATGGAATGAGACTCTCTGCTGATCATTGCTATAGTTTATGCTTCTGAAAATTGTTTTTGTTGTATTGGGAAAAAAACAACTGTGCTTATTGAGGTTATTTTATGTTTGTATTCCTGATGTTATGCAAGTTCTTGGAACCAAATATGCATTTTACATTGCAAGTGCATTCTGATGTTTGTGGCAGTTTGATCAGTCTACTGTACAGACTGCTATACTGATCACATACCATGAGCCACTGTTGTCCATTGTTCTGAAAGCACTCATCAGTCTCCTTGAGCGTGTTTCACAAGGCAAGTGCTGCTGTGATGCTGCTGGTGGCATACTAAGTTGTAGTTTCATGAGTGTTTTTGGTATAAGTCTCAGGACAGACAGCAGTGTATGCTTGCCAGCCGAGGTGCGGAAAGATCAGCTGCAGAAGTTTTTGCACATATGAACCTTCAAATGCTATATCCATAGGTTGTGATTTTGTGACTTGCAAGTTGGGCACCATACTGGTACTTCGTAGCTGCACTGCTACAGCATTACATATTTCACATTATATTTTTTTTAAATTAAAAATTACAAAGAAGAAATTACAATGTGAAATGTGTGGGCTGACAGTACATGTGATTTACCATGCAGGTACAGTGCCTGGTCTGCAAGTTAGAGGATCACACGACACTGTTACGGTATTCAGAGGTTTAGAAGTGTAAATGTCTTACATGTACATTATTTAACAGAAATATAAAAAAGTATTTTAACATGAATGGCATTTGGACAGACTGGTGGAATGTGGCTGTGAATAGCACATTCAGCAAAATGTAACAATACATCAGACGATCATCATACAAATCGGAAGGGGTGACGTCAACATGATCATGTCAGGGTAGTTCCACTGGGCTACAGTATGCAGTATACTAATGCAGATTGGAGAATTGACAGTGAGATGTTTTGGCTTGTTGGTCTGCTGACAGGTAGAGAGTGATGCCATTTCCAAGCTTAGCTCAGTTCTCTTCAGGCACTACCTTTTGCTCCATGTAACAGCTGTAAACCGAGTGTGGAATGCAGCAAATTGTATGACAAGGTGTAAGAACATGGTATTATAAAGGTTCAGATGCCGTCATTCAGTTACTGTAGTGACTATGCTATGGGCTGGACCATCCAGGGTACAGTTCCTGGCAGGGACAAGAGATTTTACTCTCCTTTAAAATGTCCTGATCTGCTCTGGGGCCCACCCAGTGGGGGAGTGGTGGCCCCTCCCCAGCAGGTAAGTAGTGAGAACATGAAGATGACAACTTAACCTCATTCTAGTGTCAAGAGACCTATACCGCCTCTCCCGTGTGTGCCCTCATTGCGTGCACACGTCATATTTACCTTTTTACTTCTGCAGTATTTTAAAATGTGTAGTTAGCCGTCTGATTACTCGTATGTCAGTGAAACAGATAAGGATATGGATGGGGGCATGTTGTACGGATGGAGGCAATGAGAAGTATGAACAGAGTTCTGGGATACTGCACTGCAAAGTTCTTGGCATAGCTGGGAGAACAATATTACAGTGGACCATACAGAACTGGTATGGTGGGTTGGCAGAGCTGGGCAAGGATGGAAAACAGTGGCAAGCTGATTTGAACACTATAATGATAGGAACCAGTAACAGACTGATGTGAACATTGTAATGAGTCTTCAGGTTTCATAAAATGGAGGAAATTTCTTGAATGGCTGTGAAACTTGTAGTGTTTTAAGGACTTCGTTTCATGGAGTTGTTAACTACTTTGGAAGAGTGACTGGACTGTGCTTGGTGATTCTCATTTCTTAAAATTTATCATTTGATAGATTGCTTTATTGTCTATTGTACACATATGCACGCGTGCACACACACACAGATACACACACACAGTATAAAAACACTTAAATAGTACACTTTGGTATGATTCGTTGTGATGTGTCTTCCCTTTGATCACAGGCAGATGTGTACTTGGACGGAATTCAGGTCAGTCTGCACATTAAATATTTATACCATTCATAGAAAGATGATATGAATTTAAAACTTAATGACAGCTGGGATAGCTCAGTCAGTCTAGTGACTAGGCAAGAGGCTGGACAATCTGGAGTTCGAATTTGACAGCAGCAAGGTATATGCCTTCAAGGTGTGGGTGCACACAACTTTGCCAATTTTCCTTTAACATTCACTGTTGTGCAAGAAATGACAACTTCTTGTGGCATGTGGAGTCTAAGCAGAGGCAGTGACCAGACTGAGCAGACCATAACAGATGGCCACAACATTTCACCTCCATTCATAATTTTCATGGTGTGATGCATAATTACAGAAAAGGCATTGCGAGATTTGAGGTTCTTACAGCACTGTTGCTAAAGATTCGTGTCTTCTGAGATGCTGTTTTGTGTTTCTGGTGAGACGGTTCCTGATGCTGCAGACCATTCTGACACCTTCGTGCTGAGGGTCAGGGTGAAGGCCCTATGACCCCCTAAAATGTTTGGGGACCGTGATCGCCAATGGCATGTCATTTCATCACAAAAGAATGCATTATTAATTTGCGCTGTTACCCCACACTGTGCAGTAAGCATGTGGTATGAAGAGAGGATGTGGACAGTGCAGGGGCAGATCACATCAGCACTGATACTAAGCATTTCATGTCAAAGATGTGCTTTCAGCTTCAGGTTTTGAATTAAACTCTGGTCTTGAGGGGTGGACTGCCATGTCATGATGAACAGGGACAGCCCCGTCCACCAAACATTCAGTGTGTCTATTCTGTTGTGCTCTGTATCGCATACTGCTCCTAAGAATGTGTGCTACATCAGCTGCAGTCATTGTAGAAATGCGTGCTGCAGGCTGGGCAGATGATGGCTCTGGCAGTTCACTGTGGCCGTGTGGTGTCCTGTTCATCTCCACCAGAACTGCACTGTAATCAGGTGGTGGGGGCAGGGTTCCATTGTCTCCCAGGGCACCTGCCAAACGACGCATGCTGCGACGGAAACTCTGCCGTAAAAGTTTGGCGATCCTGAATGTGAGACACATTTGTCAACATGTTAATTTCTCAAAACAATGAACATACTGTATAGTGCAGTGTACACCCTGCACAGTCCACAGTATGAGCAACTTAATGGCTGAGAATATTTGCCTAAAGGTCAACAAATACTTGCCAAATGACCCTTATGTGGACAGTCTACAGGGAAAACTCATGACTTCATGTAGCCATTCGAAGCATGTCGTGTGTGAGAACAGCCTGACAGTACTAGCATGCATATCCTCTGGGTACAGTACAGTGAGTGTGGATGGGACAGTCAGTTCAAGATGGCTGTGGTACAGCTGCGATCTGACATGCTGAGCCCAAACTATCACATTACAGCTAGCCTAAACCCAACCTAGAAAGCCTAGCCCCTGTCCCTACATCATACTCATCAGCAATGCCATGTTGACTGACTGACTGGGGCAGGCTTGGGGTGTATTTTGTGCGTGTGTGCTGTCGACTCACCTTGCTCCAGTTGCAGTGGTGTATGATGGGGGTGGTGTGTACTTGGGTGGTGGGTCTTCCAAGGCTGCCATGTTGGTTTCTGTTGTGTGAGGTGTGGCTACTGCTGGTGGTGCTGAAGCAACTGAGTGTGTGGGCGAGTCAGGGGGCTCAGTCACATCTTCATGTGTCATGGTTGGCCGGTAGAGCAGCTGAATGCGCTGAAAGTTCATAACAATTCTGAAGGTCTAGGAAGCATCTGCGATGTGTACTGTCATTGTGGTGCTTCAGGCGACACAGCACTTGGCTGCGCCATCGGTCAGGTGATCACTTGCTGACCTGAGTCTGATCCCAGATCAGTCCATATGGGATTTGTGGTGGATGAACTGGCACTTGAACAGCTTTTTTCCAAGTAATTTGGTTTGTCCCATTGTTTCATTCCAACAATACTCCATACACATTTATCCATTTATAATGCATGACATGTAACCTTAGCAACTGACCATGATCCTTAAGGACACACTTCAATGAAACATGATGTGGCATTGTGCGCACTATCTTTATATACTGAAGTGTTCATTTCACAGAATCACCCATTTGTGTTAAGTCCCAAATTCTATATTAAATTTGCTACAAAACACCTCAATGCCTTATGCAGTCACTGTGTTTGTACTTGTTAACACATACAACAAGAGTGTGTAAGTGTGCCTGGTCTCTTAACAGTACGGAAGGAATGAGAATAGGGTGATGAGGGAGATATTTGGGCCCAATAGGAGAGAGTGACGGGAGAAAGTTCCATAGTGGACAGCTTCATGAGTTTTACACTCACCAAGTATTATTCAGGTATCCGATCAGGGATGATGAGTTGGCTGGGCATGTAGCACATATGGCAGAGCAGACATGCGTAAAGGGGCTTGGTGGGGAGAAAAAAGGAAATGGAGCACTTGCACTTTTAAATAATCCATGACTGTGCATTCGGCAATTAGCTGTGGTAATGAAACCAAAAATTGCACGTAAATGTATCAAAGTATCTTACACTACAAACACAGTATTCCTCCTACATGTTGCAACCACTCTTCCCTGAGGATGGCCACAAGAGTGGTGGAAACCTGTAGAACGAATACTGTGTTTATGATATAAGACACTTTTATACATTTATGTGCATTCGCTGGGTTCATTGCCATAGCTAATTACAATGGACCTTCATGAAACAGGATGGCAGAGTATGGATTGCATTTGTCTGGCTCAGAATAGGGACAAATGATGGGTTGTTGTCAACATGGTAACGAATCTTTCGGTTCTGTAAATGCAAGGAATTTCTTGACTGGCCAAGGAAGTATTTGCTTCCCACAAGGACTCTGCTCCATGGAGTTGCCTGGTTGGTTGATTGGTTAGGTAAACAGCACAACTTTCACAGTACATTCACCATAGGAAATTACAAATGACATGCTGACACTCAGTCTTCAATATGCTCACATGAAAACCCTTCCTTTTAGGAAATACAGCAGCACTACATTCAGACGATAAACAGAATCTGATTTGAATGCAGTGAGAACTTTCTTGAGGCATTCCTAGGCTAGAATGATAGAGTTAGTTTAGGCATAAGGGTGAAGAATGAAAAAAATGGGAAGACAAAGTTGTGAGGAAGGAAGCATGCAGAAAGAGACACAAAAACAGTGAAATAAGAACAGAAATGAAGACAATGCAGAACAGGACAAATTATGAAAGTGAAAATGCCAACACTTACGTCTAAGATGTCAGGAGGCCCACTGGACAGGTATCGCCAAGTCTGCACAATGCAGCCCAATGGAACAAGTATGATGGGCAGAATCTGTAGCATGCAGCCCAGCTGACGCGCCCAAATGGGCCAATAGCTGTACGTGAGGTTGTGCCAGTTGTACAGATCCCGGAACTGGCCATTCTTGAACACCACAATGCTGATCACCTGCCAATGTGACAGATGATGTATTCACATAGCAAGATACACAGACTGTTGTCTTCTTGTGTTCATTACTGTGCAGCATGTTCAGTCAGGAAGGCTCTGTAACTCTTGGTTAATGGAGGCAGCAATTGTAGCACAGGTAACATGCAACAGATACTATTCAGAGAATAAGTTGATGTGCAATGGCAATTACATTGGAAACTTGGTGTTGGACTGAAGGTCATAGTGTGATTCAGTTGAATGGGCCACACATGTTTCCCCATTTAAGTCACAGCCTGTTGATAGAAATATAAGGTTGTGCTTAATAAGGGTTTGGTGCAGCAAAAAATGCTGCAGAGTTCAAAAGAGGTTGTACTTCTAAAATAATGATGATGATGATTGCACTGACTGTCCTTGTATAAGATGGATGCATTTGGATGCGGCATGATTGGAGGAAGTGACTGGTGAGAATCTCGGTCACAATTTGAGTTTGCCAACTCTACAGCAATGAGGAAGTGGAAATGGCTGTTCATGAATGGCTGTGAATACAAGAGCCCAATTTTGACCACAGTGGAATTTTTAAACTCAAATCAAATGGGGATAAATGCATCACTGTGATCTGGGATTTGGCTGAAAAATGGCACTTTAGCAGAACATACGAGCCACACTAACACTGCAATTACTGCTCACTGAATTGTTGTCACATAGGAACCTTACTTATTCAGCACAATGCACATGTCTTACCACCAGTGCGACAGGCAGAACGACGTTCCAGATGAAGACGAGCAGCGGCGCACCCCACGCACGCAGGCATCCAGCATTCTGACTGAAGAGTGCCACTACCACAGTCTCACCACTATATGGTCGACCTCTCACCACAAACACAGCCAGGATCTCGGCCAGATACAGCAGTGACAGCCACCATGAGCACCCAATAGTGTAGTCCAGGAAGTGCACCACAAATATCCCAAGCTGCAACATGTACCAGAACACAGTTTCTGAAAATTAAGAATAAACTGTGCTGTGCAGTAAGGTGCAGTATAAGAAGCATGCATTTCCTCCATCTACTTCATGCCGGCTGAACTGTTTGTGTGTTGCGGGCAACATGGGCAAAATTTGGTGCACCTGCAGGCAACAAGCAATTCATTACGCAGAATGAAGAATGAACAGTATCACTTTACATGTGTATTTGTCTATGCATCTTGTGCAGTACAAATATACTGACAATAATAAGAGAAATTTATAAAATGTTAGTTCACAACAGAGGTCAGGTTGTCAGTGTCTTTAGCACATTTTTACAAAATGAATTATTAATGTAATGTATGTCTCCATACATAAACAGCTTATAAGATTTCAAAAGTGCCGTGGCATTCCATCCATCTCGGCTTTGCCAGGGACACAGTTAAAAGATGTTTCCTCACCACAAGTATCTGCATGGCCAACATTATACTCTTACAACATTTTCACGGGCAAAATGTAGCCTGCGAGCTACAGGCTCAGCGGGCCTGCTACCTACAGGAAATGTGAACCAGAATATGTGTATCTAAATTTCCATTTTAATAATGTCCCCACATGAACAACATAAACATTTATTGACCTTGCAAGCATTGGGGTTTTCACAGCTGTGTAGTTAATTGTGTTCTTCTGGAATGTGACTCTGTAAATGTCTTCCACATCCACATCACCAATTTTTAAAGATGAAGCAACATGCTTCTCTGAAGCATCAGGAACCGCTCACCCTTCAGTACGCTGCATGATTTACCATGTTTGTGTCAAATTAATCATACCAAACAAACACCTCACAGAGAATCTGTAGAACTAACAATTGTTAGAGGGGAAATAAACAGTTGTTAATTCTACAGACTCAGTGTTTGTTGCTGCTGCTGCTTCTTTTATTTATTTATTTACCATGTTCTTATCTGTGAAGGCCATCTCAGACATTTGTCTGTGCTGCTGAGATGTTTCACAGTCCATTGCAAAGGAATGTATCAGTGCTTCAATGTAACTCCTGCATACAAAACTGCAGCATTAAGTTGTCATGTGTCATACACAGTAATGGAATTCTGTGCTTGTTCTATTGCTTGAATTGCTTGCTGCTGCTGTCACAAACATTTAGTGGAGAATGCCAAAGCTGTGCACTTTAAAATTATGTCTGGTAACTGCTGACCCGTGAAGCCTCAGAACAATGTGAAAGTACTTTGCAGTCCAGTAGTTACTGATAACTGATAAAGCACTGCATTGTTTGAAGGTTCCAGGCTTGGCTCACTTAGTAATATTAGGATGAAGATTAGAATGGAGCACTGGCAGAATAAAAATGACAGGGGAAATACAGGTACTTGAACAGTAAACCTGTCCCATTGCCACTGTGTCCACTACAAATCCTACATGAAATGTCACAACCTAGGCCACCAAAATGAGAGGGCAGTGACTAACTGCCTGAGCCAATAAACAGCTTTTCAGGCCTTAAATTCACTTAAGTAAACATTTCAAAATCCAGTTCCTATCCCAGAGAACACTTTGCATCTCTACTGCATGGGTGAAAAGGTTAATGCTCTTTATCCTGAGAACCATGGGCAGAATGCAGAATTTCTTAATTGTTAAGCTGGCAGTAGATATACTAACCACTGTTCTTTAAGTACCTAATTTTGAAAACTGTGCCAAAATGCAATTTTTTGAGTGGGGGGGGGGGGTCCGGCTGAAAGCCCCATATGTTTTGAATGGGCGGGCGGGAAAGGGGGAAAAGGAAGTGAAAAAGAAAAAATTATGGGTGGTGAAAATTGAAAAAGTTAAGAACATT
>Ga0136643_10008500_pt1 | contig 15012 bp, 12 predicted proteins | sample TergutLab28metaG_FD_96883 | JGI IMG/M metagenome (GOLD analysis project Ga0136643, IMG submission 96883) | Labiotermes labralis P1 segment gut microbial communities from Petit-Saut dam, French Guiana - Lab288 P1 (version 3) (version 3) | ecosystem: Host-associated > Arthropoda: Insects >... | reverse complement strand
TTTCTGTCCACCCATTTTTTTGTAATTTCCCCTATCCCATAATCTTTATTGTAGACCACATCTCCTTCTTCGAGTTCTCCTGTAAGAGAGGAAGGTCTGTTATCAAGCCGCCCTTGCATAACAACAAGGTCTTTGGGTATTTCGGAAAGAAAGGGAGAAGGAGAAAAATAGTTGGTTTTCCCCCAAATTCTTCTGCTGCGGCAACATGTCATATACAGCTCTTTTCTTGCCCTTGTTATGCTTACATAAAATATTCTTCTTTCTTCTTCTATATCTTCATTGTTTTCCATGTTCCCGAAGCTTGGAAAAAGCCCTTTTTCAAGACCTGTTATTATAACTCTGTCAAACTCCAGCCCTTTTGTATTGTGCATTGTTATAAGAGTTACTCCCGGAGAGTATCCACTGGCAGAAGTTTTTCCTGATTCTGATTCCGAAGCAGTCCGGTCAAGCTCTGTATTTTCAATAAAAGAGATAAGTCCTTCTGATGAAAAAGGGAAGTCTGCTGCATGGTTTACAAGCGCTTCGATGTTTGAAATTTTTTGCGTATCCTCTGCTTTATCAATCTCTCCGTAATATTCTGCAAGACCTGTGGCGCGAGCGCATCTTGTAATAAAATCAGAGAGGTTCTGCTCTTTATCACTTTCTTCATTAAAATATTCTTTAAGAGTTTTAATAATTCTGGAAAAATCCAAAGCCCCTTTTCCAGCTTTTCCTGATACTTCTTTGTTTGCAACTTCACATGCTTTTATTAAATCACCATCAAATCTGGCAGCAGATTTTATTATTTTTTCAAGGCTTGCTTTTCCAACCCCCCGCGCAGGTTTATTTATAACTCTTCTAAAAGAAGCTTCGTTTTTTGGATTTATAAAAAACGAAATAAAAGCAAGTATATCTTTTACCTCTTCTCTTTCTAAAAATCTCAAAGCGCCTACGATCTTATAAGGTATATTAAGTCTTAAAAAAATTGATTCAAAAGCGCGCGACTGGGCATTTGTTCTGTAAAGGATCGCAGTGTTGCTGTAATTTCCGTCCGCAACTATTTTTGCGCAAAACCTTGCTTCTTCTTCCTCTGTTTCAAGAACAGCAACACTGCTTTTACTTTTTACAGTTTTTTCTGTCCACAATTTTTTACCAAGCCTTCCCTGATTATTTGAAACCACTGCTGTTGCAATGTCGAGGATATTGGAAGTGGACCTGTAGTTTTGCTCAAGCTTTATTATTTTTGTGTTTTTAAATACCTGAGGAAAAGTAAGAATATTATTAACTTCTGCACCGCGAAAACGGTAGATAGACTGATCATCATCTCCAACTACAGTAAGGGTCTCCCCGTCTCCTGCAAGCTGTTTTAAAAATTCATATTGGGCAACATTGGAATCCTGATACTCATCCACCAATATTATTTTAAATTTTTGCCTTAACCTTTCCCGTATAACGTCATTATCTCTCAAAAGAAGCCAGGCCTTCATAATAAGATCGCCGAAGTCTGCCCCTCCTGTTGAGTCGAGCTTTTTTTGGTATTCTTTGTATATATCAGGGAAAAGCGTATCAAACGAAATTTTCGACAGATCATCGTTATACGAAAGACAATAATCTTTTGCCCTGCTTATCATATTCACATACGGCTTTAGGTCTTTTTTTGTTTCACCCCCACCAACAGCAGAATGGATAAGTGTTAGCATATCTTCTTCATCATGTATTGTGTAATTAGAGTCAAGGCCTACAGAGCTGCCATTTCTCCTTAACAACCATGCTCCAAAAGAGTGAAATGTGCGTATCAGTGGAGGCTCATGAAGGATCATATTTGTGTGATTGCCAAGAATTGAAGAAACTCTGTCCTGCATCTCTTTTGCTGCTTTGTTTGTAAATGTGACTGCGAGAATGGAAGATGGGTCAACCCCTTTTATATCTATTAAATAAGCGATTTTGTTTGTTATTACATTTGTTTTGCCGGAACCTGCGCCTGCGAGAATAAGCAGTGGCGAGCCTTCGTGAATAACTGCTTCATATTGAGGTTTGTTAAGTTTTTCAAGGTATGGTGGTCGTTTTTCCAAATCAATACTGCCTTGTTATATCTTAGCAAAAAAATAAAAAAAATTATACAGGGGTTGCTTCAAGATCAATGCTATTGCGTTTTGTAATTTTACACTTTACAACATTGCCTGGCTTGATACTTTGCTTACCATCAGTATGGATTATAACAGAGCCATCCACATCCGGCGCATTCATATAACCTCTGCCAAGGACAATATCTTCTCCCTCTCCTGAGGTTGAGACACGGAATTCCTCTTCAACAAGAATATCAAAAGTTTTCCCTTCAAACCTGGCAAGATTCTGCTCTGTTATTTCAAGCTGACATTTCTGAAGTTTTAATACTCTTTTTTGCGCTGTTTGGGTTGATACAAAATTTTTGAGAGAGTTGCCCATATCAAACGCAGAGGTATTTTCTTCTTTTGAGTAGGGAAAAAACCCTGCCCAGTCAAGCCTGGCTTCTTTGAGAAATTTTTCAACAAGCAGATAGTCTTTATTTTTCTCTCCGGGAAACCCAAGAAGGAATGTTGACCTTATAACAGACTCTGGAATTGTTGTCCTTATATTTTCTATAATTTTTAAGTATGAAGAAAAATTCCCTTTTCTTCCCATTTTTTCCAAAATATCTTCTGAAGCATGCTGGAATGGTATATCAAAATAAGGAATGATCCTTTTATCTGTTTTCATTATTTCAAGGATTGCAGGGTCAAAGCGGTCAGGGTGCATATATAAAAGCCGTATCCAAATCTTCCCGCTCAGGCTGCTTATTTTTTCAAGAAGGTTTATAAGATCCTCTTTGCCCCTGGCCGCGACCCTTTTTCCAGGCTGGATATCGTTACCATAAGAAGCAAGGTCCTGCGCAACAAGATTTATTTCAAAAAACCCCTGTGTTATAATTTTTTTGATTTCTTCGATAATTTCTTTTGAATCTCTGCTTTTAAGTTTTCCCCTTATAAGAGGGATCGCGCAGTAAGTACAATTATTGTCGCACCCTTCTGCGATTTTTACATAAATGCTTCCTGGAAAAGAGAGCGAGATTCTGTCCAGCATTTTCTTGGGAGCTATTGACCTGCTCCGGGATGTTGCCTGTTTACGAGATGATGCTTGCTCGCGAGATGACGCCTGTCCGCCTGCTGGGCGCGAATCTGGATCCGGAATATGGATTTTCTTTAGCCCTTTCATAAAATCATCTGCCACATCTGTTATTTCATCGAGGACTTTATTGCCAAATAAAGCATCTGCTTCTGTAAGTGAGTCTACAAGTTCTTTTCCGTATCTTTGGGCAAGACACCCTGCAAGCACGATTTTTTTATCCGGATATTGCTGCCTGAATGAGATTACAGTATCAATTGATTCTTCTTTGGCAGGAAGTATAAAACCGCAGCTGTTTACGATTATCATATCTGCGTTATCTGCTGCTGTATAAGCCCAGCCTTTACTGCAAAGGAGCGCGATTATTGTTTCAGCATCAACTTGATTTTTTGCGCAGCCGAGATTTTCTACATAAAAACTTTTGGATTTTTTGGAGCTCAATTTTTTATTGCAGTGGCGTGGATCTAATAACAAATTCGCCAGGCTGACGCGCGCTCCACCCAATTGCTCTGGCTGATACAGTCCCTGTTGTTCCAAAGTTGTATTCTACATTGTTTACGGTTGCTGATAGCGCCTGAGCGCCTGAAACCCAAATTTTTATTTCTTGTGAAACATCCAGGGTCAAAACATCCCCGCTGCGAAAAAGTCTTTCTTCCCTTCTTCCGCCATCAACCTCATATCTCATAAAAGAATTTCTATTGAAATTCAGATTTATCCTGAATGGCTGCATAGTATCTGATTCAAGGATAACAACCTCACCCTGTGTTCTTGCCACAGCCGGACTTCCGGCAGCAGGTGTTGTGGCAACAGCAGGAGGCGTTGTCGTAACAGCAGGGGTCGTCGTAGCAGTTGTTGCCGCACTCGCGGGCGCAGTTGCAGCTCCTGTGGAAGCAACAAATGGAACATCTATACTTCTGTCAAATCTTAATACAGCTCTTCTCCCGACAGCATCAACATCTCGTACAATTACTCTTATATCATTGCTACCATCGCCATCAATGTCTAATAAAATTCCTTCCCCTTGCGCAAGTTCAACAACTTCCCGGGGGGACCCAAGCAATACTCTTCCATTCGATGTTTCTTTTATAATAATTCTATATGGATTATCATTATATCTTATAATAACAGAATCCCCTTCTGAAAACCGTCTTTCCATAAAAACGCTGGTCATTTCGTATTCATTACCTGACGGTATTTCACTATTTCTGGCTACAGATACAGGCACATTTCTTTCTACAACTTCCCTGGTAAAAAAATTGTCTCTATTAATAAAAAGATATATTCCGCCTGCAGCAACAAGTAAAATAGCTGCGACTATGATAACTGGCAAAACAGGGAATTTGCTATTTGTCATAATAAGTTCTACAGGAACAGGGTTTTCCTGTATTTTTGTTTTTCTATAAATATCTATAATTTCTTCGGGATTAAAACCAATGTATGTTGAATAAGAGCGTAAAAAGCCAATAAGATATGCTTCTCCAGGAAACTCTTCAAATCTTTCACCCTCTATGGCTTCTATATAGCTTTTGGAAATATTTGTTTCTCTGGCAACCTGTTCAATAAACAGCCCTTTTTCCTTTCTTGCCTCTTTAAATTTCTCTCCTATCGACTCCATAATTAATCCCTGTTTTTAGTAATATACATTTATTCTAATATTTTTTAGCTTCCCGGCTCAAACAAAAAATTTTCAAAAATATTTGCAGCAGGAGGAGGAATATAATGAAATCGTGTCTCAGGAATACCCTGGTTTACAATGATATTTAAAAAATCAAACTGTACTACTTCATTTTCCGGAGTTATACCAATAACACGCCTTATATATCCATTTGCCCCAACAGAAATATCAAGTTGGCGAAACCCTTCTTCTGTTGATCTCCATACAAGCCTGAGCTTGGTAACCATTTCATTTATTCCAGCGCCCCTGTCAAGCGGAACCGGATTAGGGCTTTCAAGAAATGCTACTGTATAATTTCTTCTAAGCAGCGCAAGCCCTTCGCTGGTAGCAATTGAAGCCCCTGCTGTAACCTGATTTCTTGGACTTATATGCTGCGACATAGTAACCCTAAATCTTGGAATATGTATTAAAAGTCTTGCTCCATCGAATACAATAACCTGCTCTTGGGGAGTTGAAAAATTGATTCGCAACATATTCGGCGCCTTGTGGAAAAGAACACCTGTCATTGCAACCCCACCTCTTGTTATTGTGACATTTGCCTGATAATCCTCAATTGCTGCATAGGTATTTGAAAGTTGATTAAAAAAATCCGAAGCAGTAAAAATTGTCTGAGAATACGCCCCTGCTGTAATTAATGTAATAAATACTAAAATAAAAAGCTTTCTATATAATATCACTTGTAATATCTACTTTGTTTTTATAATTTTTTGGATTATATTATAGTTTATCAAAACAATATTGTTTGTCAATATAAGCGATGCTATATCCCATAGATTTATGCGCCATTCCGTTGAAAAACAGAATCTTTTGTTTCACAAGTTTATATAGTACAAATTTTGCTGTAAATTTGCCGGTCAAATAATTATTTTGCTTACTCTTTTGAAGCTGATTCAAACGCAAGATAGCGCAAATATTTGTCTGAAAGCTTAAGATTTTCGTCATCACACTCAGGACACATGAATCTCTTCTTTTTGATCCATTTAGTAGCGCATTTTACACAATATATTTTTCCGCAAGAGGGGCATTTTCCCGCAGGAGAAGAGGGGTCAGGGTCTCCAACAAGTGTTAATTTTTTATCTGAATCTGCAACATCATTGGAGACTTTCCACTCTTTACTACAGGCAGCACAGGCAAGCTTTTTTTCTGTTTCCTTTTCGATTCTTGCAATCAGGCGTTCCAGTCTTTTTTGCAGCTTCCCGGATCTATCATTTAATATTTTTCCGTTATCTGCAGATATATCCGACGGCCCCTGGCCAGTCAGATTAAAGTATTTTTCAAGCTTGATTTTAGCTTCTTTGTACTTTAGAATTTCGCACAACCCTTCAATATAATTAAGGGCAACCACAGGGTCGTATGTTAAAGCAAGACTTTTTTCATAAGCATCAAATGCTGGTCCAAAATTCCCAACCACTCTTGCAATATTAGCTGCTATATTAAGAAGAGCGCTGTCTGTTTCCAGATCCTCGGATTTCAAAAGAATTTCTTCTGCATTGCTATACTGTTCCGAGTTATAATAAAACGAAGCCAATGCCCTTATTACATTTTTATCTTTGGGATAAAGGGTAAAAGCTTTTTTATATACTTTTTCCGAAGCTAGCTCCTTTCCAAGGAGTTCATATATTCTCCCCTTCTGTAGAAGGATTTCCTTATCTTGATCATTTGGAAATTCTTCCAGGATATTAAGAGCCTGTTCAGTTTTATTATTGATGATCAAAGTTTCGGAATAATTAATAAGAGGGATCACTTCAAAACTCTTTTTGCCAAGAGAAAAAGATTTTTCAAAATATTTTTCTGCTTTTACAGAGTCCCCTTTTTGGAGAGCTATCTCGCCCAAAAGATTGTTTACCCAAACATCTTCGGGCGCAAGTTTGTATGCCTTTGACAAAGCTGGTTCTGGATTTTTGCCTGTTGAATAAAATATTTCCGCAAGCTTATACCAGTATAAATAATACTCTTCTTTTTCACATGCTTTTTCTATTAACGGGATAGCTTCCCCTGTTCTTCCCTGACCAAGTTTAACAAGAGCATAAAGAAAAAATATTTCACTTCCACAAAGCATGGGAACTGTTTCTATAAGGTTTTTAAATTCTTCTTCTGCTTTTAAATATTTCCCATCAGCAAACAAAATTTTTGCAATAACACCTTTTGCTTTTGCTTCTACTTCGTTATTACCTGTTTCTTTCTTGAGCGCAAGAGAAGCTGCGCTTTCTGCTTCGAAATAATTATTCTGCCTGAAAAAAAGCAGACTCCCTTCTGCATAACATAAAGCAGATTTTTCATTATCTCTAAGACCTTCATACACTTTTGCCAAATTTATAAAGTAAAGCGGATTTTCCTTATCATACTCTGTTGCTTTTTTATAAAATCCCGCAGCTGCCTCATTATTTCCAAGATGAAACATACTGTGCCCGCGAAGATTCCAGTATACAGGGTTATCTTTAAGTATCTTTTCCTTACCAGAAAGGAATGTGTCAAGGTCTTCATTTTTTCCAAGCTGGTACAATATATTGGCTTTTTCAAGAATATAATTTTTTTCCTTTGGATTTTTATCCAATGCTTCATTAAAATATTTCAAAGCATCATCGTACATCCCAAGGTTTAAAAGCACTTCTCCGTAAAACCCCAAAAACTCATCTGTTATCTCTTCTTTACTGATATTTTCAAAATATGATTTCATCTGCACAGCAGCAGGGAGGAACTGACCATTATTAAAAAAAGTTTTTGCAAGAATAAGTTTTTGAGGAAGGGGAATTTCATCTTTTTCTGAGTAGAGTTTTTCAACTTCATGAGGGATTGAATTAACAATGATTTTTTTAAACAACAATTCTGCTTCTGGCGCTGTATCATAATTTTGCGCGCAAAAAGTTATACTTCCGCTCCCTATTGTCTCATCAGTAAGCTTTGCTACCTGTATATTATCTATATAAAAAAGAAAATAATCACTCCACGCCGTTACCCGAAGAGTAACAACATCTTCAAGCGGGGAAGCAATTTGCGTCCACTCAATAAGCTTCATGGGCTTGCCATTAAAAACACAATCCACCCGGAAGTACCCTTTGTTTGAAACAAGAAAATAGTAATAGTTGTAATCATTTCCCATTCTAAAAATCATTCCAGCTGAACAGTAGGTTGCGTCTGTCTTAAACGAAAAAGCGCACTCTGCGTCAAAATCAGAATAATTGGAATCAGGAGCCTGGCACCAGGCAAACAGATTTTTACTGCTAAGTTTAAAAAGCAACCCTTCTGCGGGGATTATTTCCGAACTATACTTTTCAGTTGTAGCATTTATAAAACGACTCTTATGAGGCTGAGAAAAATTCTCTTCCCATCTCTCTTCTGTAAATCTTGATGGCGGCTTTTTTTTTCGGAAAAAACTGAGTACAAAATCGATTGCTTCTGCTATTTTTTTAAATATCATTTTTTATAAACCAAAACCTTATTATTTTTAAAACAACTCTTTGATTTTATCTCTAAGCTCTGCTGCTTTTTCATAATTTTCCATTGCAACAGCAATATTAAGTTCTCTGTTAAGCGTATCAATATCAGAATTATTATCCTGATCCCCTCCGGGCGGCGCATCAAGTTGTTTTATGGCACTCTCAAGATAATCTATTGAACGCGATTTTTCCAAAATAAAAAGTGAAGTATCTATCTCCGGCATTGAGCGCAATGTACTTACTGCTGACTCCAAAATATCTTTTGCAATAATTTTTATATTTTTTTGCAATGAAATCATTGCTCTGGAAACTGCATTCATCTTTACAAGAAAAGGGCGATATTGGAGTATGCTTGCTTTTGTTTCTTTATCATAACAATAAAGATCAATCATCCTGCAGATCGCAAGGTTGTGATCTGTATCCCTCACCACGCGCTCATAATCATTTATCTGAAAACAAAGTAAATATCTGTGATAAAAAAGGCGATTTTCATGTTCAAGATTCTTTATATCTTCTTTGGATAAAGAAAATTTACTTTTCTCTTTTTTCTCTCTGACAAGGGCTTGTTCAAGAAACGTAGCGAACCCCGATATTTTTTTGCCATCTGGTCTTCCGTCAAGTTCGTATTGGCTTATCCCCATGGTTTCCCTTACCTGGAGGATATCCCTGCCAGAGTTTGTGCGGATAATCCTTATGTTGTTCCCTTCTTCGTATTCCCATTCATTGAGAATATTTGTTATATCCTGCTGTGACACTTGCCCACCTTTTATAAATTGATTATAAGGCTTTTCTTAATTTATTTATAAAGCCTCAAAAAGTAAAGTGTTTTTTCCGTAAGACCATCTGTTGCATTGCTTTAAGCCATAACAACAAGCAATGGCTGGGTCATGGCGCAATAAATGTCGCAGCGCTGAAAAAATTGACAATTACTTATTAGCTGATTTACAATAAAGGGTATAATACAACATGGCTTGTTCTGGAGGATTATACTCTTCGCTGACCTGATACAGTAGTATCTCAAGGAGGTAGAAATGGCCATATCCCGAAGGGAATTTATAAAAAAAGGTCTCGTGACTGCAGGGGCTGCGGCGGCGGCAGTAGGGGGCATTGGTTTAGCGCGCAACCTGTCCGCAGAGGGTACTCCTGATTCTGGCAAAAAGAACGGCAAAACCAAAGATACCCGGGAGGTGACAAGATATGTTGACCTGGAGCGGAGCGGCGAACTTGAGCGCCGGGAGCAAGCGCTCTGGGATTTGTATTCACCTTGCCGCCTTTGTCCGCGCCTGTGCGGAGCCAACCGCTCAACTGGCGAAGCAGGCGCTTGTACTGCTGCCAGCAGCTTCAGAGTCGCCTCCGCTGCACCTTGCTTTGCCTGTGAACAACCGATTCGCGGAACCCGCGGCTCAGGCGGAATCTTCATGTCGAATTGCAACTTATTATGCGTTTTTTGCCAAAACTGGCAAATCGCCCACCGCGGTGACGGCAGACAAACCACTCACGCGGAACTCGCTGACATGATGCTGAATCTCCAGCGCAGGGGCTGCCATAACATCAGTTTTGTAACGCCTACGCATCTGGTACCTCATATTATAAAAGCGCTCCGGATTGCCATTGCTGGTGGGCTGCACCTGCCGCTGCTCTTTGATATCGGCGGTTATGAATCACTTGAGGTAGTCAAGCTGCTCGACGGCGTTATTGACATCTATCAGCCAGACTTCAAGTTTCAGGACTCCACCATCGCTGCCCGCCTTACGCATGGCGCACCTGACTATGTTCTCCATACTGCCGCAGCCATCAAGGAGATGCACCGGCAGGTCGGCTTCCTCAAGATAACCGACGGCCTTGCACAGCGCGGGATCCTGATGCGCCACCTGGTTCTGCCGGAAAACCTGAGTGGTACCGATGTTTTCCTCCGCTGGATCGCCACAGAGCTCGGCGCTGATACCCATATCAACATCACAGGTCAATACTGGCCTGCGTTCAGAGCGCACGAGTTTCCGCCACTCGACCGGCGGCTGACGCAAGCAGAGTTCGCCCAGGCAATGCGCTGGGCACGCGAAGCAGGCTTGTATAATTTTTACTAAGCACAACCATTGCCCCTGACAGATGCTTGATGCTTTGCAGAGGAACATATATATTTACCCTATGGTTAAAGTAATATCACTTGGGGGCTCTATCGTAGTTCCCGATCAGGTTGACACAGAATTTCTTAAAAAATTCCTTGTTCTTGTAAAAAATTATCTTGATGAGGATAAAAAAAGAAAACTGATATTTGTTGTGGGTGGCGGCTCAACCGCAAGAGTTTACCAGAAAGCTTACAGGGAAATCGCAACTTCTCCTGATAATGATAATCAGGACTGGATAGGGATAGCAGCAACACGGCTTAACGGAGAGCTTTTAAAAGCCCTGTTTTCCGATTATTGTACTGATGATGTTGTCACAGACCCAATAGCAGAAATTGGGTTTAAAGGACAAGTCCTGATTGCCGCAGGCTGGAAACCGGGATTCTCAACAGATTTTGATGCTGTGTTGCTTGGCGAAAGATTTAAAGCAGATACAGTAGTTAATCTTTCAAATATAGCCAAAGTTTTTTCCGATGACCCCAAGAAAAATCCCAATGCTGTAGCGCTTGATAAAATCAACTGGGAAGATTTCAAGAAAATTGTTGGAACTGAATGGATTCCCGGCAAAAATGTCCCATTTGACCCAATAGCAACAGCAAAAGCAGCAGAACTCAAGATGAAAGTGCTTGTTGCAGCAGGAAAAGATATTGAGAATCTTAAATTTATTCTTGAAGATAAAATGGATATGTTCAAGGGGACTATAATAGGGTGAAGGCAGGTAGCCCCGCGACAGGGTACCCAAATGGCGGGATGGTACGCAGAACAGCCACGCCCAACAACAACCCATAGTGTTATTGACAAACACAGCATATTCGGTTTAGCTTTAGAAAAGCCTTTAATACCAGCCGGCGTGGCGAAATTGGCAGACGCAGCAGATTCAAAATCTGCCGCACGCAAGTGTGTATCGGTTCAAGTCCGATCGCCGGCAAAAAGTTGTGTTTTATTACCAGAAAATGTCAGATTAACAGGTCATTTTTCCAAGCTGTAATATCAGAATAGTTTCTGTATCTCTTTCTCATCTCCTGAAGGTTTCACACAAAATGATTTCCTCCCATAAGATTTTCAAGAATAAAGCTTTCAAATTTTCAATGGCTGCGTATAAGGGGTGGTAATAACTAGCTACCCCCAATATTTTTAACTGACGCTTGGAAGCAGCGCAAGTTGGGGGATGTTGTTGACAAGCTGAGGTCATACCCATTGTCCCGTGATGTTGAAACCAAAGAAATTACTGGATACAGATATATTCACTACGGCGACATTCATAAACAAGTAGCAGATATTATTTCAAGCGATGAGCAACTTCCAAGAATACGAAGCGGCGAATATAACTCTATCAAGCAAAGAGATTTAGTTTTAGCTGATGCTTCCGAAGATTATACGGGAATAGCCGAGCCTTGCGTAATATTGCACGAGCCAAAAGAAAAAATAGTGGCGGGGTTGCACACAATAGCAATTCGCCCAATCAAAATAGATTCCCTGTATCTCTATTATCTATTGCATACGGAAGATTTTAAGAAGTTCGCTAGTTATGTTGGCACAGGGCTAAAAGTTTTTGGAATAACCTTTCCAAATTTAATTAAATACGAAACTTGTATGCCCGAAGAAAAAAACGAACAAACCCGCATCGGCAACTTCTTTCGCACCCTCGACGATACTATTACCTTCCATAAGCGTAAGCTAAATGGGTTGAAAGAATTGAAAAAAGGGTACTTGCAGCAGATGTTCCCACAAGTTGGGGAGCGTGTACCGCAAATGAGATTTGCCGGTTTTACAGGTGATTGGGAAGTGCGGAAGTTAGGAGAAGTTGTGGAGCTTAATCCCCCAACTTCTTTGCCAGATTCATTTGAGTATGTCGATTTAGAATCAGTCATCGGAATTTCTTTGATTTATCACCGTGCCGAAAGTAAAGATACGGCTCCATCTAGGGCGCAACGTTTGGCTCAAAGAGGAGATGTTTTTTTTCAAACAGTTAGACCTTATCAAAAAAATAATTATTTGTTTGATTTACCATTTGATAACTTTGTTTTCTCGACTGGTTACGCTCAATTACGTCCAAAAATAGACAGCTATTTTTTGCTGTGCAAGATTCAAGAAAAAAATTTTGTTGATAAAGTTCTTGATCGCTGCACAGGAACAAGTTATCCTGCAATTAATTCTACTGATTTGTCAGAAATTGAGATTGAAATTTCATCAGACAAAAACGAGCAAGTAGCCATCGGCAACTTCTTCCGTTCTCTCGACACTCAAATTGCTACCCAGCAAACCAAGCTTGAAAAACTGAAGCAGCTAAAGGCAGCGTATTTGCAGAAAATGTTTGTGTAATTCCTTTCACAATGTAGGAATAGTAATATATCAAAATTGTTTTAGGATGTCATGGTGGCCAACGTCTGTAAGAATAATTATTCTATCACCTTCATAATACCAAATGAGCCGAATATCCATGTTTGCACTGGATTCAAATAGCTTGTCAGTACCTTTTATGCGCTTTGTCCTAAGGGAAGGGTGTAATGGGTTTTTTGCTAATAACACTAATTTACTTGTTACTTGCTTTTTTTCGGGGACACTAAGTTTTTTATAGTGCTTCTTGAAGTCCTTTGAATAGGCGAATTGAAAGGTCATTAGTCGGTTTTATCCAAATCTGCAAACATTTCGTCTACGCTGTCAAAAACAGGTTGCTCTCCTAAGGCTATTTTTTTCTTTATGTTCTTTGCATCTTTTAAGAGCTTGTCAACATAGCCTTTTGGATATACAACAACCGGCATAATGCAAATGATGCCGTTTTCCTCGTAAATCTCCAGCTTATCGCCCTCTGATAGCCCTAGCTTATCTACAAGATTCTTTGGGATTGTTATTTGAGATTTAGGGCGCAATTCAGCAATCATGCTTTACCTCATTAGTAAGAATTTCTAACTTTCCTACCAATATTCTACCTAACTATTTAAAGAATAGCAACAAAATTTTCTGTTTTCTATTTAAATAAGTATAGATAAATGCTTCAAAATCTTTTCCCTATCTTGATCCTCCAATTCTTGAATTATATGCAAATATGTTTCCTGCGTGGTTGTCACGCTTGAATGCCCCAGCCTTTTAGCAATACTGGCGATGGATACTCCTGTGTAAATAAGCATAGATGCGTGGGTGTGTCTAAGGCAATGCACAGAAATCACAGGCACTCCTGCCTTTTTACATATAGTTTTTAAACGACTGTTTACTGTTGAGTTAAAAACCCTGTTTTTAACAAAAATCGGTTTATCATTAGGCAAGTCCTTTGATAAATTATAAATCTGCTGACTTAATTGCGGGTCTATCTGGAGAGTCCGCTTTGAAGATAAATTTTTTGTTTCTCCAAACCCACCATCTGCTTTTTTGTAATTCCAAGTCTTTGTGATTTTAACTTTCTGCTCTACAAAATCAAAATCGCTTGGGGTTAAGGCAAGGGCTTCTGAAAATCGCAATCCGGTTTTTGCGACAAGCAATATAAACCAATCCCAATTAGGCTCATGCGCGAGACCTAGCTTTTTTAGCAGAGATTGAAGTTCAAGCTCTCCCAGAAATTTTGGTTTTTTATTGGCAGGTGCTTTTCCTTTGATTACTACCTTTCGTGTAGGATCTGATGTTAGTAGCCCTTCATCAATAGCATCCAATATTGCACTTTTTAGATGATGATGAAAATCCATAGTGGTTTGCCGCTCGTGTGTTTCAGCGTATTCATTAAGCAGGATTTGGTACCTCCGCTTATCAAGTGCACAAATTTGTAGACTTGAGGCAAGTTCGGTAAGTCGTTGTAACGTCATCAAATATTTTTGATACGTTACGGTTCTGACAGCTCCCAGTTTGTAGACCCTAATCCATTCGGCAAAATATTCGTGAAAATATTGAGATGTTGCTTTTTCTGTAGTCATCGTAAAACCTCTTAAAATGAATTTGGCGAAAAAAATCACCTTATTCATTATGCAAAAAACTTGCTGCGGAGAGGTGGTCTACACAAACATTTTCTGTAAGTATGCTGCTTTTAGCTGTTTAAACTTTTCAAGTTTGGTTTGTTGGTTAGCGATTTGTTCATCGAGATTGCGAAAGAAGTTGCCGATGGCGGTTTGTTCAGCGAGAATGGGAACAATCACATCAATGTTTTTGAATTTTTTCAACGACAAAACTTTCTGACCAGTTCCTTCTGCTTCTAAGGCGACTTTTTTATCTATTGACGAATTAAGATATTGCAAGAAAAAATCGCTGTTCCCATTTACAATTTTGAATACAGGATAAAAATAACTAATGATACCATTTTCAATGATGTCATTGCGATTGAATTTGAAAACATTATTATCGCTGCGTGAACGATAAGTGAAATATCCCTTTGGCAGTACAAAGTAGCCAATATTATCTTCCGTTGTAACTTGTCGATTAGCGAAATAATCTTCTTGAAAAACTATTCCATGCTGTTGTGAAGAAGTTAAAACTGGATATTGATTTTGTACAATTGTTTTTTCAATATAATCTTCAATATAACCATCTAGTTTTCTTTCCACCCACTCCCCCGTAAACCCCGTAAAACGTATGCGCGGAGTGACCTCCCCAGCTTGCGGGAACATTTGCTGCAAGTACCCTTTTTTCAATTCTTTCAGACTATTCAGCTTACGCTTATGGAAGGTAATAGTAT
>Ga0136643_10008497_pt1 | contig 15015 bp, 8 predicted proteins | sample TergutLab28metaG_FD_96883 | JGI IMG/M metagenome (GOLD analysis project Ga0136643, IMG submission 96883) | Labiotermes labralis P1 segment gut microbial communities from Petit-Saut dam, French Guiana - Lab288 P1 (version 3) (version 3) | ecosystem: Host-associated > Arthropoda: Insects >... | reverse complement strand
CTCTCTCTCTCTCTCTCTCTGTCGACATAATGCACAGCAAAAGGACCATTCTCTCGATTTACTCTTAACAAAGCAATATAAACTTTTATTAATTAGGATAAATTTATGAATATATAAACATGAGTTCTTCGTATGTCAGGTTCTAACAATATTCACGCGCTATTCCACGGTTTCTACCACTAGCACTATCTTGTATCGTAGAGCAAAATAATCCTAAAAATTAATGCACCAGCCATCTGCCATAACAAATTCATGCTGTATCACCGTAACCCAACTACAGTGGCGTGTGTTGAGGAGCCTTTCATATTTCTTATAATAATTACAAAATCTCTTTAGGTAGACACTAAGGTTTACTGAGAAGATGATATAAATCTGTAGTATAAACTATGGTGTTTTAATTCCTTTACTTTTATCAATCCAGTCCTTGATTTAATATTCCAGCCTAATTTAACATGTTTTAAAAGACCCGTTATAGGAAACATGATAAATAAGTTACAAAAGTATCCCGTTGTGTATCCCTAATTTTGTAAATTTAACATTTCGTAGGTCCGTGCATCGCTAATATATTCGCAGAGTACAACCAACAAGATGCAACGTTTCGCAATTTATTTATTTCTGTAATACGCTCTACATGTTTCAGACGGGTTTTCCGGCCATCATCAGGAGCTCAAAACTGCACATACAACGTCCGGTATTGGTCTGACAAATGCCTGACGCTGTATGTGCAGTTTTGTGCTCATGATGATGGACGGAAAAACCGTCTGAAACATGTACAGCGTCTTACAGAAATAAATAAATTTGAGAAACTTTGCATCTTGTTGGTTATACTCTTGAGTTGCATCTTATTGGTTGTACTCTGAGAATACCTTACTTTGTAGTTTAGCACCCGAAGATACAATTTTTCCAGTATTGCTATGATTCTTTATATTCCCTAGTGAGACATATTTTGCGTAACTTCCGTTTTAAACTACTAGTGCGTGTGATAGAAATTCTTTGACGTGGCCCCATTTCTATGGACCGATTTTAATTATGTTTGGCATCGTGAAAGTATTGCCAAAGTTACAAAGTCCTGTCTTTATTTTCTGAAGAGTTGGGGCTAACACAAACATGGAGGTGCCTTCGTTTATTGTAACATCTGTTGTAAAGAGTTCTTTCGCTCTTCTGGTTTTCGATAGTGGCTAGTGAGTGGCCCGGTGGCCGATCCTAGTAGCCGCGCGGTCTAAGGCGTGGGTCTGTGGCCGCTCGCGTTCGGGGATTGTGGGTTAGATTCCCGACGAGGGCATGGATGTTTGTCTCCTGTGAGTGTTATGTGTTGTCAGAGGTCTCTGCGTCGGTCTGATCACTCGTCCAGAGGAGTCGTACCGAGTGTGGTGTGTCTTTGAGTTTTATCGCGAACCGTCGATAATGAGGAGAGTCTGGCCGACTAGGGGCTGTTGTGCAATAGAAGAGAAAGGTGATTAAAGCCCTTTTACCCAATAATAGGTACGTATCTGGTTTAACCTTTTGGCGCCGGAATTATTTTTTTTATTTTAGCACACCCTGTATATAAAATGTGAATAATACAGAAACAAATACGTTAGAATTATGAAACAAACTGCATTTTGAAGAGAAAAAACGGAGATTATACACCATGTTTAAAATATTCAGTACTTATATTTGTTGAATAAATATATAAAATGCAACTTTAGAGGTTAGCGGTGCGGTATGTCAACTATAGTTGACGTTAGGCGTCTAAAGGTTAATAAACTCGTTTTAGAAGATCTCCAAGAAGATGGACAAAGCGTGAAGCAATAGTCATATTTAATATATGTGTGCAGATTTTATAGTTTCTTAGCAAAGTTTCTTTCCGGGAACCAGGCTAGACCTGAAGTGTTTCGTTTACGACAGTGTTAATGTACAAACAAACCCCTTTTAAACTTTCCGACACCACTCTACGTAAAACCCCGAACAGTGTCCAAGAAGAAATTAATGTTTTGGAATACTTGGTGGCGGAGGTTGTGAAGGGGAGGGCGGAGGGGGCGGGGAAAACAGAGAACAGCGTAAAGCTCCCCCCTGTGAAACAAACCTAACCCTTTAAGACCTTAAGATACTCTTTAGACCCAAAACACATGAAAGAAATTTGTTAGCTTCCATTCATAAAGTTTAAGTAGTTAGACGCCATACATACGCACCAAAAAATTTAATGCACGTGTAAGCTTGACGTCCAATGGCAGCTAAATGTTTTTGTTACTTTTATCACCTAGGATTAACGACTAAAATGCACTTAAGAGATAATAGACATGTCGAAGGCGCGCTCCAAGTGGCAGGATATTCGATTTTCTTGTTATTTTCATCACTAATATACTCGTACTTGTAGATTCGTTTGGGTCTCATGAAGATTTTGTAAATTATTCTGTTTAGTAATGAATATCATTGTTCATATTGTGTGAAGGAAAGCTCTTTACAGCTTGCCTTCTTTTGGTGCTGTTAATTTTGGTTCGGTATGGAGAGACCCCTGGAATTTGAACCGTGTTTGCTAATGATTCGGATGAAATTGGGGCCCATTTTTCCAAGGCTTAAGTAACTGAAGAGAGCATCCAGTCATGCTGATAGTGAAGACCTGAAATATTACAAATCGTTTAACCTTTTGGCGCCGGAATTATTTTTTAAATTTTAGCACATTCTGTATATAAAATGTGAATAATATAGGAACCAAAAACGTTAGAATTACGAAACAAACTGGATTTTTGAAGAGAAAAAAAAACGGAGAGTATATACCATGTTTAAAATATTCAGTACCTATATTTGTTGAATAAATATATAAAATGCAACTTTAGAGGTTAGCGGTGCGGTACGACCAGTATAGTTGAGATTAGGTGTCTAAAGGTTAACAGGAAAACGGTTACGAAAATTGGAGAATGTATCTCGTTTAAAAACGTTAATTTTTCAGTTGTGGTAAAATATAACTAAGGGGCTTCATCCCTTGAGCCCTAGTTGCCATGTTTACAAGAAATCCACCAGCAGAAAGATAGTCTAGCACTAAAATATTGACGCATATACTCTTACTGTGTCATTGTTCTGTCTTATCAGCGGTCCGCGCGGTCCACCTCAATGGAGCTTTGCCAAACAATCAGGTGGATATTTGTTGCAAATTTTATTTACCATAATTTTTCTATACAACGAAATATTACACCTTTGCGACAAAAGAGACATAAGCTCAAAAGAAAGTAATATTTTTTTCAAAAAATTTGCGAAGGAAATAGGGAAGAAATAAAAGCTTCACTGTTAAGTGGAAGACGGTGGGTTTGGATGTGTGACTTGCTAGACACACATTGGTACAGGCTAGGAAAATTTTGAATCACGATCTTAATAAAACGCATTCCGCCAAGTAAATGAGCAAAAATTTGAAAATTATATTTGATATGTGCTACTTTCCAGGCCAAATGTATGAAATATTTTCCGGGACTTTTGACGCGATAATAAATTAAATACGTCAAGAAAGTGATAAGCCTCTTTTCCCGTAATTGCGTTATTAGTAAATCCATCGTTTGTTATGAAAACATAATGAGGGTATTAACACAACTAATTTTGAAACAAAGTGTTAAGAGATTCTGTAGTCACAATTCCTTAAAAAATTTCATGAACTAGAATTAAAAATAAAAGCAAAACTTTAACAAATTTTAGCATGACTCATAAGTCCTTAATTTGTTCGTACTGTTGAACTGATTTCAAGTTAAGGTTACATTTTCTTGCTTGCGGGTACCCGCTAGCAAGCAGACAGCAGTATCTGTTTGACAAATGCCTGTTGCTGTATGTACAGTCTTGAACTCCTGATGATAGACGGAAAGACCTTCCGAAACATGTAGAGTGTCATTCCAAAATAAAATAAAATAAATTTGATACATTGATGCATCTTGTTGGTTCTACTATAGAAATAATATTACGATGCACGGCCCTATGAACTTCAAAAAAAAAGCTATGGCCTGTTTCAACCGGTCTGGTACACCTCACACAGTAGGCCTGGGACATTGCAAATAGATACGAGCGCACGGTTCCAAGCCGGTACAGATCGCACTGAGGTCTTCTTTTGGCAAATATTGGTCCTTATGCAAAAGTTGGCAAAATATCAACTACACTTTCCAACACTCTAATAGAAATAAGTGAAAGCGCTCTGTTTCGGATATTGGGGTTTTCATTTATAGTTAATGATATTCAGAATATTCGATAAATAATAATTAGACTGTTGCTATTCCGCTCAGTTTGTCTCTGTCTCCCCCTCCTTCGAACTCGCTGATTAACTCAGTTACAACTCCTCTTGCTTTGCGCTCCTGGCCCCTAGAGAACGCCCGACACATTTATCCTTCACCGACCGTCACCCCAACGATAACCATGAGAGTAACAGTGACACAAGGAGCAGATGCATACATTCCCGTTCTGTTTGACTTTTAGAAAAGGCTTCGCGTAATGGTCGTGTTGGGTATTTTAACGTACTGCTTTAAAGGTTTGTTTGGACATTTCGGAAGTGGGTACTGCCTCCATCTTCGAGGCGAAAGTCTGGTTCAGACAGATGCTGAAGTAATTGACGAGACCAAAAACCAAAGAGCAAACTATGGGCGGAAATTTGCGCATTTTGTTTGGTTGATTTTTCCATTTATTACCCACCTGAATCACCCGGCAGATGGAAGAAGTACTTTTCTCGTCGTGGCTGAGCAGTCTTTACTACACGGTGTAAAAACCTCCGAAACGTCCGTCATTTAAAGAACAACCACCACGAAAACCTCAAAACCTCTACAAAGTGCTGTTATGTCGACCGTGTTGCAGTGAACAGACAAATAATGTAGTTATACCAGGCAGAAAAAAATCCGCAGTTTTCAAGAACATGCAGCGGGCAAACATGTTTTGAAATACCCATAGGCCTTCTTAATTTTATACTCAGTTTGAAACGTGGATAAAATTTCGTATCGGAAGCTGTCGTGTTGAAATACGAAGAGATAAACACAAGGAATTTATCTAGGAAGTGTGTCATCCCCGTTGTGTGTGTGAAAATTGGAAATGGTATGCAGTCAAACACAACTATATCACTTAAGGTGTATTTAATGGCTGTACTGGACAACTACATGTTTCGGCCTATACTCGCCGTCTTCAGGTTGTCTTAAGAGAACGTAAAGGTCCTACTATATACATTGTGCGCGCACGTGGTGCAGAGATCTCTACATATGGGTCTTATTGCGTAATGTAATTCTATATGTTGTGGTATGCTGTGACTAGATGCACGGTGCTGCTAGTAGCTGGTGTCAAGTTTTAGAGGTTCTGGAGTTGTATGGAGGCCTGAGGCTTCCATACAACTCGAAACCAAATATATTAACTTATCTCATAGAAAATATCTCCAAAATAGAATCCCTAGAATAAAACCCAGCCAAAAATGGCATACCGCAAAGAGCAAAATTAGAAATCATTAAACTCGCGGAAGTAAATGGCATATAAACTGATAAACAACCCATAAAACGAATATCTTGAGAATCCCCCATAGAATGAATAACACCACCAGCACATATGAACAATAAAGCCTTAAACAACGCATGACTTAACAAATGGAAAAAGGCTAAACTAGAAAGACCAATAGAAATATTTATAATCATAAGACCTAATTGTCTCAAAGTAGACAAAGCAATAATCCTCCTCAAATGAAACTCAAAATTAGCCCCAAGACCCGCCATAAACATAGTTAACCCAGAAACTCAGGCCTCCATACAATTCCAGAACTTTTACAACTTGACTCTAGCCACAGACCCTATCGTGTCTCTAGTCAGAGCACACCACGACATGTAGAATTACTTTAAACAATAAGGTCCGTATGTAGAGATCTCTGCACCACGTGCGCGCACAATGTATATAGTAGGACCTTAAGTTCTCTTAAGACAACCTGAAGACGGCCAGTATAGGCCGAAACATGTAGTTGTCCAGTACAGCCATTAAATACACCTTAAGTGATATAGTTGTGTTTGACTGCATACTGTTTCCAACAAAGCATTTATTTTCATTCACAAGAAGTATGGTATTCATTAAAACGAATGTAACACCGTTAATAAACAGTGCCGATTAAAGGGTTAGGAGGCAGAAATCCCTTATCAGTTGGCTTGTTAGTCACTCAGTATTTGTTCCATGTACCAGGTTTGTGTACATCTATGTATGATGTCAGAACTTTGCTATTAGCATTTGTGAATTGAGCAGGATAGGAAATGTACGTGTAACTTAACATCGAGACGCGTTAGGGCCTGTGCATCTTAAACCCCTCTCAGATGGCCTTATCATGGTTAAACTACCCCCCCCCCCACAGTTGGTCACATATTATAGAAGGTTTTTAGGCTACTGTTGGGGTCCGCGGTGGCGCAGTTGGTTGAGGCACTACACTACAAGCCGGAAAGTCGCGGGTTTAATTCCCGATGGTGTCACTGGAATTTTTCATTTGCTTAATCCTTCCGGCCGCACTGTGGCCCTGGGGTTGACTCAGCCTCTAACAGAAATGTGTACCAGGAATATTTCCTGGGGGTAAAGCCGGCCGATGCGTAGGGCTGACAAACTTACCACCTTCATGCGCCGACTGTCTTGAAATCTGAGAACCTCAAACTCCTGGAACCGTCAGGGCCTGTCCAGGTCTATAATGAGATTGCTTTTATTAGACTACTGTTATTTGGGTCCGTTAATTTATATCTTTGCCGGTCCCAATGGCCGCGCGGTCTAAGGCGTAGGTATGCGGCCACTCGCCTGCTGAGATTGTGTGTTCGAATCCCACCGGGGGCATGGACGTTTGTCTGTTGTGAGTGTTGTGTGTTGACAGGTAGAGGTCTCTGCGACGAGCTGATCACTCGTCCAGAGGAGTCCTACCGACTGTGATGCGTCGTTGTGTGTGATCTAGACACCTCGTGAATGAGGAGGTCATGGCCCACTGGGGGCTGTCGCGCCAGAAACAAACAAACAAACAAAGTATATCTTTGCGGCAATCCTTGTTTATTTGTCTACAATGATTGTGCCTTCATTATGTTTGTCCCTCACACAACTTCAAATGTCCACCCCGTCGAAATTATCATTTGGTTGCTGATTTAAAGATAAAATTTCGTGCAGAATTTTGTAGAAAAATCCCTGATCTATCTGCTTATGAAATTTTATAATTATAGGCGTAATCAGAAAATATTAAATATTATGATTGCGTCTCCGTATTTTTCCTGTGTTGTAAACCACATGGAGAAACGAGACAGATTAGTTTCGAATACTATCGATAAAGATCTACTGTTATTGATTACTGTCAGCGGCCTAAATGGTAAAGAAATTAGTTATAAATGCACCGGGTTTCCATTTCTGTCCAATTTTAACGAAAATTCAGTTTTATCGATTAATTTTAGCAAACTACAAATACCGAGTTTTGGAAAATCCGTCCTTCTGGAGGCAAGCTGTTCCATGCGGATAGACTGAAAGAGGGACAGACATGACGAAGTTAATCGTCATTTTTTGCGACTTTTCGAACATCTCTGAAAACCAAATGCTACGATAATTCATTCACTCTTCCAAACAAGAAATTTGCCTAAGGCTGAACAATATTAAACATCATAGTATAGATATTCCACCTTAGGATCCAATCTTCACTTTTTCATTTTGATATATAGTTTTGTAAGTAGATATCGACATTTCGGGTGAACGTATTGCCTCCATCTTCACGGTTCAAGAATCTCGTTGTGGCGAAAAACTTTTCGATTTTATTCTTGAATTTCAAGAAAGTTGAACATTCAGGGTAATGGGAGGAGGAACGAGGGAATACAGACCAGTTCGGACAAATGTGAACGGTCCCTTTGTATCCGTACACGATAATACACGATATAAAACACATAAGACCATAATTTGACCAATTATTATGTGGAAACTGTAAAATAGACCGTGGCCGATATGAAGACAGACGGTAGAATACTGAATGGAGACATATTAGCTTTTAATACGAGAATCGTATAAAAAAAATATCGTACGATCTGGGCAAAATATAAAACTTAGTTGTGTTAAACCGGCTGGTTCAAAGCCTAACCACCGCGTTCGTAAGTAAAAAGTAGGTCATGGATTCAAGATGTGTTTATGTATCCATGGTTACACGTGCAGAACGAACGTCCACCAGACATTCAGAAGTATGGACATTCAACTGTACTTCCCTAAAGTTAATTAAAAACCCGCTTCCTAAATTTTCCTGTGTTAAAAGTTTCCTGTCGCTTCTGATCTGCCGCTTGCTTTCAGAGTTCCGAAGTTACGGCTAGCAGAAATTCAAAATCGTTCATCCTCTTTATGTATTAAGGTGGTTCCTTATCTTCTGAGGTGTACACACGACATAAACAGAAACAACACTCTCTTTAGTGGTGTGACGCCATGTGGCGTTTTGAAGGAGCCTAGTCCTCCAAATTCAGAGTGGAATTCACCGCCGCGAGAATCTGCTGTCTGATATACGTCTAAATGTTTGAAAGCCTGCTTGAAGAGCACGTTTATTCACTGAAGATAGGAGACAACTTCCTAGCCAGCGGGTGCAGGGAGCTCTGTACTTCTGGATAAGGCAAGCCTTTCCTGAATCTGATCGCTATTTACACTACAGTGGTTAAGGTGCTGTGTTATAAATTGGAAGGTCGCTGGTTCGATTCCAGATGGTGTCATTGGAATTTTTCATGGACATAATCCTTCCGATCGCACTATGTCCCTGGGGTCGACTCAGTCTCTAGCAGAAATGAGTACCAGGAGCCTTTACCTGGGGTAAAGGCGGCCGGTGCATAGGGCTGATAACCTTACCACCATCCTGTGCTGTTGTCATGAAATATGGGAACTTTAAATTCCTGGAACCCTCTGGGCCAATCCAGGCCTGTAATGGGACTGATTTGCCTTTTACTTACTTCCCGTCTACTGCCAAGCTGAAGGATCTATGGAGGTGCTTGTCACCACTCCCACTGTCTGCGTGACGTAGTGCTTAATTAAGCACAAGGACTAATTGAAGTTTCATTTAGGACTTTTAGGATGTGACGCTTTTTGTGCCATCATCTTCGAGGACAAGGAATGCAAAAACTTCGAGTACTTTCCCTTGCAGATGAAGGCGAAACGATTCTTTGAAACATCGGCAAACCCTCACTCAATATCACAGCGTCACATCTCCGAAGACTTGAAGCCTGAAGAGCACCTCCGTAATATTTTATGTTTTGTTGACCGTTCATCCTGTTCTGATCCTTGTAAATAACCAACTTGACCCACAATTTTTCATGTATGTTTATTTCTACTCTCTACATGTTTCGGGCAGCCATGTGCCCATCATCAGGAGAATTATTGTATCATTGCGACACTTGGTGTGTCACTCTGTGTAGATGACCGCATGCTATGCTACAATTCCCCTAATGATGGCCACAAGGCTGCCCGAAACATGTAGAGAATAGAAATAAACATACATGAAAAATTGTGTGTCAAGTTGCATATTTACAAAGACCTCTGTAACGAACTGAAACCTCTCGCAAACCGAATTTCAACTGAAAAGTCGATTTTTTATATTACCCTTTTACTTACTCATTAGATTTTCTGTCGAAAATGAGTGCTGATAATTTTTTTAAGGTAATTGACATTTAAAAATTTTCATAAGAAGGAAGAGTTCTCCGTGTAACGTGCCAGAAGGTACACAGGAGAACGACAGCTATAGCTCTACTCCGTCCTAACCTTGGCGATAGATGGGGTGGATGGGCAACGCTACGTCCCGGGCGCTTTACCCCCCTCCCCCAAGAAGAGCATCGGTGCCCACTGGAGAAAGCTGAGTGGGCCCCAAGACCGGACTGGACGGCTTTTGGCGCAGAGAATATCCCTTATCCCCACGGATCGAACCCCGAATCTTCCAGTGCGTAGCGAGTCGCTATACCGATTACACTTTCCTGACTGTATTAAAGTGTCGTAGAATTAAAATACCGCCGTGTATACTGGTAGATACTGACGTTTCTCGTTTTGTACATAGAGCATAGACCCGACAATCCCGCTTCATATGTTGTCAGGTATCTGCTTTAAAACTGAATTCCGGCAGTCTTTGTTACCTGAAGCAGATTTTGCTTTGTTTTACGACACTTCAAACTCCGCACATTATTGTCTACACTATTTTTTTTTTTTCCTGTGACGCTGCTGCCCAACGCGGGCCATGGCCTCCTCCATATTGAGGTTTCTAGATCACACACAACGACGCGTCACAGTCGGTTGGACTTCTCTGGGCGAGTGATCAGACCGTCGCAGAGACCTCTACCTGACGACACACAATACTCAACACAGACAGACGTCCATGCCCCCCGCGGGATTCGAACCCACAATCCCAGCAATCGAGCGGCTGTAGACCCACGCCTTAGACCGCGTGGCCACTGTGATCGGCTATTGTCTATAGTGCAGATCGACAATTCTTGTTTTATGCGTCAAAACGCAGAAAGTATAGCTCAAAATTTTTTTGCGTGTCGCAACCAAGATGTGCGAAATATTTATACTGTTTTGCTGAAGTTCTGGGATATGGATTTTGTCTTTGCTTTCTAATTTGCGTCTGCGTGAGTCAAAAGTCTAATTTCTTGATCGTGTATTTTGAGAACATGACACAGCAATCTATCTGTCAGGTACCGTCTTCTGGAATGTTACGCCGTGCCGTCTAGTGAATAATATTTTCGTTCACTTAGAGGATAATAGTGCCTTCGTGACTACGAAGATAAAGTCACTAAACTATTTACCAGTCTCTGTTTACCGGTCAGTACGTTGTAACATTGCAGACGAATTGATTTGCTTGCATCTTCCGTGCTTAACAGTTTAACGTTGAATACATCGCTTCCAATGAATTATGTTGTACGTATTAAAGGTGAAGTGGAGACGGTATTGATGAAGTACGGAACGTCCTGATCCTGCTCGCAAGCTGTCAGCAAACCTGTATGACATACACCATTGCTGTGTGTACAGTGAAAAACTCCTGAAGATGGACAGAGGAACTGTCCGAAGCATGTAGAGTTTTATTCCAAAAATAAATTTGAGAAATTAGTGTATCTAGTTGGTCTTATTATAAGAATTTATCGCGATGCACGGTCACCTGAACGTCAAACAGATTTCTTCCTACCATCCAAACCAGCTCCTGACCACCAGCTTATTCAATGGGATCTAGGGGTCTCTTTCTCAGAGGTAAAGCGGCCGGAGCGTGAAGTTGACCGCGCAAAAGTATCTAGCTATAAAGTTAACAATATGTGGAACTACACTTCCATTCAACCATGCGTCTTTATGACGTAGTACAGAATTACATGCAGGTAAACTTTACATTTTACGTGTCACCTTTGCAGGCCACAGTTAGTTCTCTTGTGTACAGTCATGCTGCGGTAATTGACCTATATCAACTTAGTTACGCGGGTATAAGCAAATGTATTATTAACATTCCCACCAGCGTTCCAATTGAAATATCGCATACGTACGAGCACTATCGCCACTTAATTTCGTAAATATTAATTATAACGGAAGTAAGTGAAGTACAACTCAAACGTCATTTGACTTCACTCTAACGAAGTTTCTTTGCCCTGCTCCAACGAACTTGTGCCGCATAAAACGAACTCCCATTAAGGCCGCTCATTACACACTATCTGTATCCACAGCCTTACTTATGCGCGTCTGACTTAAGGATTACTTTCAAGGAACGTTAGCTTCCCGTATTTGGCTATGGAATCGCAAAGAAAAAAAATAATCTCCGATATCAGACCTTTCCTCCCCACCTCCCAACTCATATTACATTAATTTTTCTCTTATCTTCCATTCCCACGTCTTTACTTGGTCTCTTTTTCGACATTCCTTTACTTTCTTCGTTACTGCTGTCTATGTTTCACTTACTTATCAGCACCATGTCACTATTTTCAATTAAGCATGAATACATAATACATTATTTGTCGGTGTCAATTATTCCGTTCCTGGGAGAAACATCAGTTTGGAATCCCAAAACGGTTTACTTCAGTCGGGTCAAGGAAAGAACGAAGGCATGTCCTTCCCCACCAGTCGACCTGGGACGGGGTTCGGTAACCATTTTTAAAAGGGCACCACACCGTCAAGAAGAAAAGCGGGAATGGGCTATGTTCTTTTGACACTTAACTGAATGCAGCAAAACTTAAACATAAAATTAACATTCTTTACAAGCTTCTGAAAAAAAATTAAAAATAATAACTGCCACAAAACAAACAAAATATCGACCGAATCATAAGAGACTGTGTGAAGTGTACGATAATTGAGGCCTCAGTCTCATTAAAGGCCCGAGGTGCTCAGAGGGTTCCAGGAAGTTAAGGTTCCCAGATTACGTGACAGTGGCCCAGGATGGTGGTAAGGTTATGTGAGGCCTGGTGAACATAAAATTTGTGTCTTTAGCTACACAATGGCAACAAAATAATCACAAATACTTTTAAATTCAGTACTTACTGTTTGCGTTTAATATCATTAGAATTTATCCATGTTGTCGTGTAAAGAAAGTCTGTTCGGCTTCTTTCCGTGAGACTTGCCAGTGGTTAAAATATCCTCTGAATGGGTTACGGGCCAAGAGCAGGGTAAGTCCAGTGGTAGGATTGCTACCTTTAGCCTCTGGACTGACATGTTTTTGGAGAAATTACTGGAATACAAGAGAAGCTGGATACAACATGTAAATAGAATGCCTCAAATAGATTACCCAGGGTAATGAAATACTACTCCCCCAACTGGCAGAAGGAATCATGGTGGACCTTTGAAGAAAATTCTGGATACGTGAGAGCGGAACGGGCCAACAAATGGCCCAGCTCCATGAAAGATATATGATGATGATGATGATCACTAGAATTCAAACAGCTTTTAAACTAAAAAACTCCAACCAAGCTGCATTTGGCCAAATTATATACCTTAAAATCCTACCCTAACTTGAAGGACGAGATTGCGGATTAATTTTTTACAGCAAGAAAATTGATACTTATTCTCAGACTACAATCAACAAGATGCAAAGTTTCTCAAATTAATTTATTTCTGTAGGACGCTGTACATGTTTCAGACGGTTTTTCCTTCCATCATCAGGAGCACAAAACTGCGCATACGTCAGGTATTTGCTAGCAGCAGGTAGCAGTAAAGGTCTGACAAATACCTGTCGCTGTATGTGCAGTTTTGAGCTCCTGATGATGGACGGAAAACCCGTCTGAAACATGTAGAGCGTCTTACAGAAATAAATGAATTTTAGAAACGTTGCATCTTGTTGGTTGTACTCTGAGAATATATTAGCGATGCACAGACCTATGAAAGTTAAAATTGATATTTGTTGAAAATATGGCGACAAAGATTGGTCATCGGTCATTTTGAGCGGGTTTTCATGTGACAAATGTTCGTATATGAGTAAATGTTGGTTATGGGCTGTAGGAAACTACAATGCGGGCCGTAAGTTGCAGACTCTAGCGTATGAGCTACCTCCTCTCTGCAAGCATTCCGAATTCCCTGTCACATCCCTGAGGCCAAGAAAGAAGTCCTACGATTGTGCAGATGACAGCGAGAGAGATTTTCCTTTTTCCGCCTAAGGTTGCGTTCCTCTCCAGCCTTCCTCTCACACAGCAACTGGCCAAAATCATTTGTCGCTAGCAAAGGTTATCTTGCGGTTATCACTACCAAAATTCCTGTGAACAGAACGGCTAGACAACTGGAGGGGGGATTGACATGACTGCAGGAAAATGTGGAGGGGGTCAATCCTTGGAGCTTTTCCCCTTACATTTAGCAGTGTTCTGTGGCTTTCGTCCCGTCTACAGCTTCTCCCACTTTGGGTTCGTTACTGCTGCTAGCAACGGGAAAGTGTGCAAGTAAGGCAGCCTCTAGTGACTCTCACAAACAGTGCTAATTTTTTCCTTAACACAAAAATAATTGGCTGTTCCATCTGATAATTCCCTCGCGTTCTGCTCCCGAATATTGTAACCGTATTTCTTAACGGACACACTCACTTCATCAGCACCGTCTCCACTTCACCTTTAATACGTACAACATAATTCATTCGAAGCGTTGTATTCGTTGTTAAACTGTTAAGCACGGAAGATGCAAGCAAATCAATTCGTCTGCAATGTTACAACGTATTGACCGGTAAACAGAGACTGGTAAATCGTTTAGTGACTTTATCTTCGTAGTCACGAAGGCACTATTATCCTCTAAGTGAACGAAAATATTATTCACTAGACGACACGGCGTAACATTCCAGAAGACGGTACCTGACAGATAGATTTCTGTGTCATGTTCTCAAAATACACGATCAAGAAATTAGACTTTTGACTCACGCAGACGCAAATTAGAAAGCAAAGACAAACTCTATATCCCAAAACTTTAGCAAAACAGTATAAATATTTCGCACATCTTGGTTGCGACGCACAAAAAAAAAATTCGAGCTATAATTTCTAATTTGAGAAATTAGTGCGTCTAGTTGGTTTTATTATAAGAAGATATTTGTTACCACTGGAGGAAATCAGACTCGTGTGTCATTACACTTTAGTTTATAATACCAACGTAAAAATAAGCGCACTGGAACGTACGTATTCCTCCGCCAAGGCCGATTTGCGATTCGCTCACAGCTCAGGAGACTGAAGGCGAATCGGCACTCTGTACGTGCTGGCTGATATCATACAGCCTCTCACAGAAGTTGTGCAGTGTTACGTACGTTATATCTTAGCTCTTTAATTACTCCTGCATTTTAGCCAAGTACCTACTTAGGGATTTTTTACTATTTATTTTCTTGTCCTTCCGGTAATTGTATTCTGTTTTTTTACTTGTGATTTCTTCTTTGTAACGCGTGCTTAGTAGTAAGGATAAGGCAGTGATATTTGAATAAAGGTAGACCAACTTGATGACACTTGCTTTATTATGTCAATTTACCGCTCAACGTGTTTCGGATGTTAATACATCCATCTTCAGGAGCTTGCGACTACTTGGTGCGTTATTGTGTAGGCTGTATTGTGCTGACTTGAGGCGTGTTGGTGTTATGTAGCGGGATTGGCTGTTGGTGAT
>Ga0136643_10008496_pt1 | contig 15016 bp, 12 predicted proteins | sample TergutLab28metaG_FD_96883 | JGI IMG/M metagenome (GOLD analysis project Ga0136643, IMG submission 96883) | Labiotermes labralis P1 segment gut microbial communities from Petit-Saut dam, French Guiana - Lab288 P1 (version 3) (version 3) | ecosystem: Host-associated > Arthropoda: Insects >... | reverse complement strand
CTGAGATCTAGACCTTAGAGTACTAGACATGTTGTAACTGAGATCTAGACCTTAGAGTACTAGACATGTTGTAACTGAGATCTAGACCTTAGAGTACTAGACATGTTGTAAGAGCCGAAAACCAACAATAGCAAAATGGTAAGAAAATATTCGAACCCGGTTACAACGTCACCCAAGTGATTGAATATTTTGTGTCGTTATAAACGAGTGTCGTTATAACCGAGGAGTGTAATGGTATGGTTAAGAGGGAGGAAACTGATTGATGTTACAGGATACCTGACGCTATAGTAAGGTGTCGCATAAACCGGTGTCGTTATAACCGGGTTCGACTGTCGACTGACCTGAATTAAAATCTTTATCAAATTCTTCCAGTGTGACAGACTGTTCTGTACTGAGTGGGCCCCAAGGAAAATAATCTTTAAAATAAAATGTGGTTAGTCCAAATAATTCTACAATTGTTGTCTAAATAAGAAAGCATTTAAAAGTCGTGCTGTACCTCATTATTAATTTGGAATTGAAAGAGAGTTAGAGAGTTGTATTTCCATTAGGCAGTTAATTTTCTGTTTCTTATTTCCTTCAGTTGACAGTTAATATGTGTGACTGACTGCTCCTATTTCTCCACTGTCCTTTACACATGACAGCGGTATCCGGGGTATAGAATCGGCGTAGTAACTAGGATACGGGTCGGTCTCTCCGGGTTTCTGATTCCGACAGGGAAAAAGTTTTTCGCGTTTTTTTAAATTTACAGACCGGGCTTTTGGGCCTACCCATGCCTGCATGGTTTGGTGGAGAGGGAGAGAGTTACCTTTAATTGATATGACCACAACCTGATTAACAGGTAGGGTCGTAAAATACGCCATAAACAACTGACATTTTCATTTCGCTACTAGCACAGGAAGCCCTTTCTTCTTTAACTTTTTAAAGACTAAACGTAATCTGCTTTATATAGGGAATGAGTCCGCACCGCGCACTAAGCACTTTCCACCACGGTTATAAAACCAATAAATTAATGCTGTATAAAGCAAAAGTCGCTGTTTGTTATGAGAGCCGTACAAAACTATCAACGCAAAGCGAGCACCATGTAGAATTTTTGAATATTAAAACTGGTGGTACGTAAAGAAACCGCTAGGCTTTGATATGTTAAATGAATAACAAGAGCAGACTTAGATTTACACTATGTCCTTTTATGAGCTGTTTGGTCACGTGGCCAAATGTTTATCGTACGTATCAGCTACACAGCAAGAGCAGTAGAACTGTAAATACATGTATGAACAGGGTGTGAGTCAACTGCCGGTTACGGCATCCAACGACATGAGCAGCATTACGACGCGAGGGGCCGCACAAGGTGGATTACTAACGTGGGTCTCGCCTTTCCTGTGTCTTACTATGCAACAAGTATGAAGCCTTCAAAGCCGTGCATAACACTCGCTCTGGTCAAGCTGATTGTTTCTCATCCAGTCAGTGCATTGTATTCGGAGTCAACCTGATCCACTCCACACAATTACACATATTTTTTCTCCTTGTGGCGCTACAGCCAAACTCTGGACATGACCTCCTCATTCTTGATGTTCTTAGATCACAACCGACGACGCCCCACAGTCGGTAGGACTCCTCTGGGCGCTTGATAAGCTCGTCTCAGAGACCTCTGCCTGACAACACACAACACTCACAACAGACAAACATCCATGCCCCCGGTCGGATTCGAACCCGCAACCTCAGCAGGCGAGCGGCTGCAGACCTGCGCCTTAAGGCCGCGGCTACATTGGAGCCAGAACCGACACAACACAACAGTCTGGACAGACTCCAGACAGGGAAGTGGACATCACCCGCATCACTGTTTATGTCAGCAGCTACACTGAAACCGACTCGACTGGAATGTTTTCTCCCAACAACGGTCGACTGTCTGTTACCAAGAAAGTGGGTTTGTTTCGAGCCGACAGACTGGCCACACACCTGCTGCAGTGTGCACAGGATTCGTGTGTTGCAATGGACAAAATGTATCTAATGGAACTTGTTAGGGATATGCGGCCTCTTTGGGACCAGAGAGACAAAAATTACTATAACAGAGATCTCGAGGCAAAACTTTGGGATGAAATAAGAGAGAAATTAAACGTTACGTACTGGAATAATAACACTATGAAATAGGTTACTACTTACTTATATACATTCGGTGTCTTTAGTATTGGTACATTTTGTATCAGAATAGTAACGGTTGTGATGAACATCTACTTATCATATACTTTATACATAACAAATGTTCCATTACGTGGTGCTAAAGTGAAAACTCAGTGCAAATAAACCCATTGGTCCTGTGATAGTATGGCTGCAGTAGCGCAGTTAAAGTAAGCTTTGAAAGCATTTCTTATATCTATTGCTCCTTTTGAGGACCGACTGAATGATCTACCGCTAACATTTGTTCTGGCCTGACGGGATCCACGAATTTGTGAATTTTCTTGCAGAACAGAAGGATCAAGTGTTGTTCCTTCAAGATCTATGTTTATGTTATGCAGTAAGCAGATGCACCTCACTGTTATGCAGTAAACAGATGCACCTCAATGTTATGCAGTAAACAGATGCACCTCACTGTTCTTTCAGCTTTATTAACGTTCGTTTCTATTGCTGTGTTTAACAATCGCCATTTTGCTGTTAGGATACCAAAGGCACGCTCAGCGCATCGCCTTGCTTGCGACAGCCTGTAATTGAAAACACGTTCTTCACATGACAAATCCTTTCTTGCGAAAGGCTTCATTGGGTACGTCTTTAGAGGACAGGCCTCATTATCAAGGATGACGAAAGGCATTTCTGTTCCACTTCCCTCAAAACTTGCAGGCTTTGGTAACATAGATTCATAGTCTTCCAAGAAGTGATATAAAGTAGACGCAGAAAATGTACCACCATCACTTTGTTTACCATAGGCACCTATGTCTATAGAAATGAATTTGCTTTCAGAATCTGCGACACCTTGTAATACTACGGAAAAAATTGTAATTGTAAAACAGTGAACCAGCTTTTGTAGGACATTTAATGCCAATGTGCTTCCTTCCATCTATGCAGCCGATAACATTAGGAAAATTCCATCTTTCTCGAAACGTAACAGCTATGTCCAAAAACTTCTCATGGTCCGGAACTGGTAAGTGCTTCGATGACAGCTTGCTCCAGAGAACATCACTAACTCGATCCACTATTTTTCTAGCTGTGTAATGATCCATCCGAAATGAGAAAGCAAGCGAACGGAACGACTCTTCTTCCGAAAAATACATGAAAACACAAGCATTCTCATTTATTAAATATAACATTTAAATTTTACATTATATTGATTGGTATATTGTTTTACGGGTTGTATTATATACTAATTTATTGAACGAAACGAAACGAGTTCGTAAATATTTTCACAGCAGTAAGAAACCGACAAAGAACCACCTCGTTGTTACACGAAAATATTGCAAATTAATGTGGTGAGAGTTTATAGCAGTCAGCACCTATAGAGAGTTTCTTTAAGGTGAACAAGCGCAAAAGATGTGGTAAACGTTGAGAGATATGTATCGGCGAGAAAAGAAAAAGCTACGCGATACAAAATCAGGCCAAGCAGCAGGGACCACACATGAATCGAAATGGCAGTACTTCACGACGATATCGTTCGTGAATGCTGTAATGATCCCACGACCCACATTATCAAATGTACCAGCGGCTGAGGAATCAGTCCATGGGAGTACCCGAAATCTTGAAGATGGTATTGCTTCAACAAATGTTTCGATTAATGATAATGACAATGATAAATTCAGTGAAGGGGTTTCCGATGAACGCCAAGTAAAGAAAAATCTAGGGGCAAAGAGAAAGATAAACTTTCAAGAAGAAGCTGTAGATTTGGAGAAAAGGAAGATTAACCTTATGGAAGAGAGGCTGATGAAAAAGTTCCAAGTCGACGAATACGGAAACTACATGTTTCTGATGAGTCTTTTACCGTCCATAAAAAAGACTGGACGACTTTCAAAGACTGGAAGTCACAATAGAATTGCTGAGCAGCGTAACCAGGAGAATTCAAATTTCGAAGAATCTTTCGCAGCTTTTTAACAGTGTTCGCACAGCATCTAACAGTTCGTGCCTTCCAAGTCAATCTCCTCGTGCAGCAAGTCTGAATTAAACACATTCTCGGGATTCAGACACTTCAACCCATACACTGTAGATTTCCTATATATCAAGCGCGGATTTACTGTCACGTCAGTTTCAAGTTCCATTCTGAGAACTTACAATGGGGTATCCCTACTGCAGACGAAGAAAAATGGTTTACCAGTTCCGTCTACGCAATTGTATACTTTGAAAAATTTAGAGCAGATATGTTAATGCATTATCCTGATGTGTGTGTTTATGTTTGTATATCTGTAGTTTACTTCAGTTTAGTGTAACTCTTACCTTTTCTTATGTAATTTCCCTTTAGATTACACTGAATTTTTATAGCATTTACAATTGTACAAATGTAATTTATGTTTGTCCTTACTCCAATAACGAGTACGTAACGAAGGGCAACAGGAAGTTTCTCTTCTGCTTCAAGGCACTTTCTGAAATTATAATAATCTTGCAGATCATCCTTCACAATATCCAAAATATAATCAAAAGTTTTTACTTTCTTTCTTTAATATTCTCTGAACTTATCGGGAAATTCTGTCAGTATCTTGCACAGTTTAAAAATATTCTCCATCATTTCTTGATTCCCAAAGCTGACGTGTCCACCGTCTTCGTCTCTTCGCGTGCTTCTAGCAAAGGTTACTATCTGTCAGCAAAAATTTGAGTTTGTCCCAGTCATCAGCCGACACGTACATCATGTACAGTTCACATCACTCGCAATAGGCAGACTGAGAACAAGATGTCCTTGTGTAGCTATAAGTCTCGACAGACATGTCGGAATAAATGTAGCCACACATATCTGGCGTTGTATGCCCGGATCAATGTTGGTTTGCTGTGTTTTGTCGGTTCTGGCTCCATTGTAGCTGCGGCCTAAAGACCTCACGGCCACTGGGACTGGCCCCCATGACGTGTCATTTAATGAAAGGGCAACAAGTGATGTACCCTACGTAAAATGAAGAAATAAGATTCGCCTTTGTTATGATATACAAACACCCGCTTTCACTGTGATTACGTCATAATCCGGATGTAGTCAAGTCTTAAACCAAGGTCGTAATTTGGGGGTTGCAAGGAGGAGGGGGGGGGGCAAATGCCCCTTCAATGTTTCTTCTACCAAAGAATAGTTAGTTCTTCTTGGCTACTGACCTGAAGAGGGGCAAATAAAAAGTAGAAATATTTTCCTAAACTATTATTTTGGAAATGTAAAGACAAAAAAAAAAAAAAAAGATAAACAACCTTCGTTTGAACTGCTTCCTAACTTTAAATCACTAATACCAACTGTCGATTTGCCTCCCACCCCACGCCCCCTTGCAATGTCATTAGCGAAGTTACGCCATACGTACAGCCTCTTGAGTGTTTCTCAGCTTAACTCGTTTCATTTTATTTCAGGTCGTTATACATGTTCATAATTCCCGATCAATGTTGCTCCTTCATACTTATTTTTTGTGCAATCAAGCAAGTGCCGACCAAAGCATTTCATTTCAACTTATTTCAAACCTTGACAAATCACCGAAAATTTTCAAACATCAGGCATCGACAAAAAGTAGAAAATATTTCCAACCTCCCAGATGGAGTGCTATGTATTTAAAGCATATAAAATACAGGGTGAGCATAAATTCTTTCCCTGATTACAGACATTTATTACAAGAAAACTACTGTACGTGGAATACAAACTTTTTTTTCAAAATATAATTCAAGAAGTTGTTTTACAACACATTAGTACACTTCAACATGTGCTCCTCTTGTTGCACGCAGAACGTCAAATCGACAATCAATTTCTCTCCACGTGTTCTCCAACATGTGTTCAGTTACTGTAGCAAGAGCGTCTGTTATTCTTGCCTTCAAATTTGTAAACTCTGGAACTGGTGTTGAATACACTTTGTCCTTAACATACCCCATAAAAAGAATTTAAAGGGGTGATATCCGGCGATCGTGGTGTCCAGGGTGTCGGACCATTTCTCCCAATCCACCTGTTTGGAAATTTTGCAGCCAAAAACCGACGAAAATGTGAACCCCCGTGTGGAGGCTCACCATCTTGTTGGAAAATTATCCACGGCTGAAATTCTTCTAACTGAGGTGCAAAATAAAGTTTTCTTGTAATAAATGTTTGTAATCAGGGAAAGAATTTATGCTCACCCTGTTCATCGTTAGCCTACAAGGCCGGTTAACACCACCAAGTCATAAATCGCACAGATTGCTTACAAGTGCCTACATATTCCTATTATTTTCTCGTCTCTCTAAACAGCTTGGGCGTTCACTTGGAACAGAATTTAGAATATATCTAAAGAATTCAAAGTTTACGCCATGCAGGGTACAGATTTCTTTCAGGCATTGAACTATCCTGACAAAGGCCAATGGACAGACTTTTATCACACTTTTCTGAGTTTACTGAATCAAACTGTGGTGTTCTGAGCATTCACTACCAGATGAGGTCCAGTTTTGTATAAATGTGATTTTCAGAAAGAAAAAAAATGAAGTTGCGGAAAATGAAATAAAAGCGTCCACGAGAAACTCCACTGAATACAGCAACGTGTGAAGTCTGGTGTGCTTCATGTGCTATTGGAACTGTAGAGAAGATTGTGAACTGCGAACGTTGAGAGGCAATCCTTGAAGAGAGAGTTTTCTTCCCGCAAAAATGCCTTGCAATCTGAATGAATTTTTTTTGAGAGTGTGACACGAACACTGCTTTTGTTCTGAACATTTAAACGCTCATTCCCATGATGGAAGACATTCGAATTGCCACACTTGTCGGCCCTGAGCACCGAAGTCTCTGTGAACATATCCTTCTGAAATTAACACTTGTGATTGTACATTATGGTACTCCCTTAGCTGTAATACCAATCATTCACAAATTATCGTAGATCTGACAAGTGCCATGTTCACATTCACAGAGAATATTGGTTACAGTCTGTTTATCATTTGTCGCGTATGTAATATCAAGGACACAAAATGAATGCCATGAAGTGTAAAGTGGGCAAAGACAAGATGTTTTGGCAGTCTTGGTCACTATATGTGACTGTGGTGTATTCAAGGCACTCCCTGAGGATGACAGCCATGGAGTGTCGAAACATGTAAGAGGAGATTTTGTGTATCTACTGTGTATAAATTCGAGTGCATGTAAGGTTGACTTTATGGGCTGATCTCTCCACAATGCACGATACTCGAAAATTAAAATGATACCATAATGTATATAAAATATCAGTATGCTGTAAATACAGAAGTCAAAAACATGTTGTGTTAATTAAATTAATAGAAAGTACAAAACTGGCAGTAACAGACGCAACCAATTGTCAAGAACCCTGCAAACACCAGTGACACGGCGCAGTCTGTCGACACGTTCTACCGTGCACTGGCCGTACGAGCAGTGAGCTCAGTACGGGAACCTGGATCGACAGATTAACGTGTGACGTAGTAATAGACGTGGGCTGTTGTTTATGTGTTTACTTGTTTGCAGCCCACCCTTAAGGTCAAACATCTGACAGAAAACTGGTATAAGATTGACTTCGTGACATATAATTTCTTTTCGTGTTGTACATTTTCTATTTGTTTGCAATTTCGTACTTCCTATTTATATTACAAAATTTATGTAATATTTGATTTTCACAACATACTTGTGATCAAGAACGCCGATACGATTTTTGCAGGTTGGTCAGCAGGGCATGGGGCACGTATGTGGGGTGGAGAGGTACACACAGGGTTTTGATGGGAAGACTAGAGGAAAAGAGACCACTTTGAAGACCTAGGTGCAGATGAGAGAATAATATTAAAATGTATCTACAAGAAGTGGGATAAGTCGTGGACTGGATTGATCTGGCTTAGGTTAGGGAAAGGTGTCGGGCCGATGTGAATGCGGTAATGAACCTCCAGTTTCCATCAAATGTGAGGAACTTCAGGAAAAGCTGAGGAGCTGTTAGCTTCTCAAAAAGGACTCTGCTCCATGGAGTTCGATAAGTTCGCATGTGATGCAGGCCCACGTAAGGTGACCAGTGACCAGTGACCAGTGCTGGACAAGATAGTAAAAGAGGTGTCATTTAATTAAAATCCTTAATTAATTCTGAGACTAAAAGTGCAGTAACTGTAGGAAATTTAGTTTTATGCTTTAGATGTCTTATTTTTACATTTAATAACCTAATGAGCACCAAAATCCCAAGGTGGTGTCCGTTCACCAAATTTAACCTCGCTACCGGCGTCCTTGCTGACGTTTATACACATCTGGACATAACAGCGGCCACTAATAACACGTCTTCCGTATCACATGCATGTGCATCTGTTGCCTGAAGACGACCGAGCTCGGTCGAGACACATAAAGAATTATGTGTAAATATGATCTAGCTTTACTCCGTGCACATTTGAAGGTACTCATTTTATATATATATATATATATATATCTTCACCCCTAGTGCACCATGGCTTCCTTATTGCTGAGGTTCCGAGATCACACTCAGACACACCACACTCGGCAGGATTCCTCCAGACGGTTGATCGGCCTGTCGCAGAGATCTCTACCTGACAACTCATAACACTCAACTGAGACAGACATCCATGCACCCGGTGGGATTCGAACTCTCAATCCCAGCAAGCGAGAGGGCACAGTACTACGCCTTAGACAGCACGGCCACCGACATTGGTTAATGTGATATTATTTGTGCCAGTTTGATACTATTTATTCCGTGCGTTTTTCTTCTAATCGATCGAATTGACGCATAAATGCACATGACAGGATTAAAAATTACACGTGTATTTCAAAGACTGCTACATGTTTGGGCGCCAAAGCGCAATACGCAGAACTACAAGCACCAGTAGATCAATGACGGTAAATGTAACTGATTCATGTCAATGTCTTGAGACGTACGGTACAAAGTTCCTGGTGCGTGTGCGCCATGTTGTTGAGGTGGACAGCACACATATTGACCACGTGCTGAAAAAACTTCAAGGTCAGTTGTGGACACGCCGAACACCTACACCACAACGCCTACCTTGTTGTAACGGACTGTACGTCAACCTGTAACTGGCTAAGCGTTGTGGCCCGTCTAAATGCATATTCTTTAGTAAATTTTTGTGTAAGAAGTCCTTTTTGTATTAGTGTAGGTCTGTTGCCATGGAAACGTACAATTTATGGGGTTTTTTTTTACGGGCACTAGCTTTCACTGATTGCAGGTGGCAAAACAGGTTTTGTTCACCGAGCTTCTGAAACAACAAATAAATTTAAATCGTATAGGCCGGCTTCCTACGCGCTGTATGCCGTGTCGTACAGAGAATGTGATTACGAATATTTCGTAGTCAAGATAAGACGCGTGAACTTCCGGATTGATTTCACGTACCTTGCGTACAGCTGAGGTGTGCGTCTCCACGCCCTCACGCACGCACGTTTGTCGCGTGCGGCGGATCTCATATTGCGTTTGTATTGCGTCATAACACCGGTGAAAATAGCACTCTGCTCTTACGCAGCGTTGATCAAAATAGAAGCAACATGCGCACGCATGCGCAACGTGCTGATGAGAGACGCTAACACAAGGGAACGTTCCGCCTACCGTTAGCCCCAATTCACACTCTGCCTGGCAATGTCCGAACACTTTCGCTTGTTCCGAAGCACGTTCCAAAAGGAACTATGACAAAGTCATAACGGACATTTCAGCCTCCATGTCACTCGCTGCTAACCAGCCAAGACTGTGGAAGATATTCCGCCCAATCTGAAAGAAGAGTTGCGAGTCTTCGCGGTATGAAACAAGACGGGCAAAGTACATAGAAAGTAACACTGAGATGCGTTTTCGTAACCACTTTAGCAGTGAAAAAGCAATATGTATTACGTATTCTGAGTGTGTATTTGTAGCCTTAGGTATCGAGCATGCATTGAGCATGCGTTATATTTGTCATCTGTGGTCTGTCCGGCTCTACAATATTTTTCCACATTATCTCATAAGCGACACGTTTTTCGGAAAAAAAATATAATTGAACATAAACAATGTTTTCCTTTCTCTACAGCTTTTCCGAAACATTTCTCATTCTAAGAAGAACTGAGGGAGATATGGTCACAAATGTACATAGGCGCCCTTTATACTTGTAAAATTTCAATGAAACTTGAATACTCTCGACAAATTTTCGGAAAAAGGAGGATCAAATATAAAATTTCATGAAAATCTGTCTAGTGGGAGCCGAGCTGTTCTATGCGGACGGACGGACGGGCGGACGGAGAGACAGACATAACGAAACTAATAGCCGCTTTTCGCAATTTTGCGGACGCGCCTAAAAATATATCTGCTATCAAGAAACTTACCTGGTCATGGTGGCAAAGCTAATTCAAATGTTCTAATATCTGACGTTACAGGCTAGCACTAGTGTGGCAAAAGTTCTACTACCCAGTGCCGAATTTCAAGCCCATGGGACACACCGTTGCCCGTACAGCTATGCAGTGATGTAGACCGTGAAATTGAGTTTCACGGCCTGAAATAGACGTGACTACCAGGACTTCTCTGTTGGATTAGTGGCGGAGACTGTGGATGGCGGACGGAGAGGGAAAAGTTTGACAGCAAAGGGTTATAGGCTTATATATAAAGTGGAACCCTGTTAGAACGAAATCGGTTTATACGGTACCTCGCCTATGGAGTCAGATTTTTGTGGTACTAATTAATTCCTCGCTGCTCACCATGCCATTATATTCTTCGGTTATAATAACACAATATATTGAGTCCCTTTCATGGTGTTGTAAGTGAATTTGACTCTGTATATATATATATATATATAGTACCCGTGGGAATAATTCGCTCGTAGATAAAATATAGTATTTAATCAACAAGTATATATTTACTTATTTTGAATTGTAAAGCAAAGTACTTCTCGGTATACGTGTACAATGTTTGCTGTTACCAACCCATCATTTCCTATACGCTGTCGATGCCCGTCCAAAACTCCAACCACGACACTGTCAAATGCAGAGGATCGGGAAATTTCCTCATGGATCTGGTCATGGGGGAAAAAATCAAGCTATGGTTTAATATTCCAATATGTTTAAGCGTCTGCCATTGAGTATTATTGATTGTCATGGCAAACATAATTTCGATCGGAAATTGTCTTCTTCACAGTCTGAAGGGTATTGTAGGATCTGGTGGAAATAACTGGATTGTGGTTATTAGGATAGTTCTTTTCTAGAGCCAATACCATTTGCTGATACGCAGTGCTTGTGCTGCTCCTACCGTAGGCTAAAGGAAGCTAACATACTGCACCTACTTCCCATGGTTTCTGGAAGATACAATAGTATCACTTTAACATGAGCTTTTTGTGTTTAGGATAAGATTTTGAGAAAGAATTAATGAAAACAAAGGGGATTTCCATCAATTCCGAAACGCAAGTTTTCTAATAATTTATGTCTTGAAAATATCCTTTCTGTATATCAGAAAACAACAGATGTTAACTTAACTGATATGTATTATGACAATACTCCGCGCGTACTAAACGTTTAGACTTTCTTGTTACGGAAACAAAACTACTGAGCAATTGACGACAACATTTGCAAATATTCTCCTGCCATACTGCATATCATATATGCTTTTAGCCCCATATCGTGAACCACATCATTCGAAAACGTCTCTGAATTTTACTTGAATTGCGATGCCCCGAGCTGACCCACTGCTGGTAATAAATGTCGACTTTCTCGTCTCGGGGATTTCCCCGAATAATTTATACACTTGAATTGCCAGCGCAAACAGACATTCAGGTGTGCACAAGTGAAACAGCAGCAGTGCTTAAACCAGCTTCTCAGTGTCGTTGAACTCTTTTTGATTGTAGCTGTTTTAATTAGCTAAACATCTTCAATGTAAAATACATTTACACTCTCAAACACGCCAACGTAATTTTAGATTTCATTACACACAATTTTTGAGCGCGTGAAAGGCACTCATACTTGAAATTTGTTAATTTCTTAAAATTAATGAATAAAATTTCATCTCTACTTCTGTCTGTAAAAAATTACAATTTTTATGTGTGTTCGCTTTTAAACTTGCTAAATGGGCTTGCATCTTCGTCTTATATAATTCCGACTGCCATGTATTATTAGTTCCTGAACATTTCTCACATTAATCACTCTCCCCTTCTCATAATCTCCTATCCATTTGACCTCTTTATTCCTTTCATATTCTCCGGTTGATATTGCCCTTGAGATAATTCCTTTTTTGTGTCAAAAATATACAACCATTTCTTGTTTTACGCCCGTTTGATGTGTTTTTTCCTTCATAGTCCCTTAAAAATGCACGCTACTCCTTAATTTGCGCTCTTTCATCTGCGGTTTTAAGCTCTTTGGCTGCCTGTGTTTTGGGCGCTGCCACAGTGTACGAATTTTCGGCGCAGAACAAAGCTGGGAAGCTGCGCACTCCCAGCAAGCTACAACAGTCACCGTGTCCTCACCGACAGTTCAGACCGTGTGGTTTGTTAGCATTCGTGTAAGTCCTTTTTGTTCGGCCTATACCCGCCACGATGACACACCCTACAGAAGAACAAAAAAGAAAATGACATAAAGATGAATAATCGCCGCAGCAATCTTAAGGGTAATATATATGACCTGTGGGTAATATGGCGACTGTGTAGTAAAGTCTGTGAGAGTAAATCTGATAATCCGTGACAAAACATCTGTGACAGCGACGATGTGGAAAAATCTTCCATCCGTGACAAGCCTATTAAATATGAACTATGATACAACAAAACAATTGACACTACGAATAACACAACTCCTAACCTAACCATCATCAGATCTACCTGAAATAAACTGGCGTGCCCCAACCCTAACCTAACCACAGTAAGAATTATAACGGCAGTAATAAAGTCACTGATCTGTGAAGGTTGTGAGTGTGAAATCTAGTCATCCGTGACAGTGACGATGTGGAAATATGTACCATCCACGAAAAGTATAAGAGAGTTGCTTACAGTTCCTTTTCTATTTATGTGGGCTAACCTTTGTATTAATTATTTCTATATTCGTACCACGATCATAATATAAATAAGTACGCGTACATATAACACAAACGATCAGGCTGTCATTGGTATAGGTATGTATACCACGTATGATCAGACCGTCATTGGTATAATAAATACATGTATGACAGTTGAGTTGCAGGCGCCTTCCCAGCCCTTCGGAGTGCGTATTAAATTTTTTCTCTTCCTTGTAGGTATGCACAGCAAACACCAGAATTCGAAAATACATTTTCATTTCGTTTTGTGTCAGGAAGTATTGTTCAAAACTGTCGACACCTAGAGTGTTTTCTGCGCGGTAAGGCCTGGATCTTTAAATAAAACAGATTAGGTTTCGTCCATGCAGGGTTAACATGGGCGTTACTTATGGCCGATTTTTACAAAGGTGGACCACATCTACAGGTGTTATTGAACACTCTTAATCCCCAATTTCGTGGAAATCCGTTCGGCAGTTTTGAAGTTTCTTATGCACAATGACGATCTGACGGACTGACATAACCACTGTCAGTCTATGTGTACATTGTGAACGTCCTATAAATTCCTGCCTATTTACAGTACTTTGCTTGAGAGACTGTTGCTACAGCTGTTTGTTCCGCGTCATGTTTCCTGGAGATTATTATTGCAACATAATTCCATTAACAAATTCGTTACACTTACTTTCGAAATGAAGAAGTCACTTCTATGTCCTTTAACTCATTCACAGCGGAATGTGTGGCGCAGAACGCATAGTAATGCCGAATGCCTTCAAAAGAGGCACAAGGCTGTTCACTTCTCAGTGGGAATTCCACTATCAGACGCTAGGTTGAAGAAATATTTGGTATCCTGGCTTACAACACATAGCAGTAGGTATATGGATAAGACTTTTTGAGTCACCTGCTCTACCTATCCTCAGGTTAAACTCGTATTCTTCACTGAAATTTAAACTTCGAAGTTATATATTTTGTGTGGCTCGAAACGAAAGCTTTAGAAAATGTGTCCAGTTAGCTCTGCATTTTCTCTGATCCGCACGCAACAACCCGATAATCCCTCAAATGACTTGCCTTATCTATGTTTATTCTGGAGTTTTGGTTGTGTTGTATTTTACTTTGTGTGACTTTCATGAAAAAGGGTGCACATATTTTCCACAAATTCGGAGTCAAATTCAAAATTCTAGGCGTCACAAGGGTGATGTGAGGTAAGTTTCCATCCTGACGACTCACAGGAAAAAATTAAGTCGCACGGGTGGCCTGGCACCAGGGGTTTTGTGCACCTCTGAGCATGAATTGTGACATTGGAGAATGCAACCAAAATTTGATGGGTTTAAGTTTTGGTTATAAGTCAGAACCTTGTTAATGAAACTAGACATGAAAAACTTCATGCTTTGCCTTGAGTATGTCAAACGTTTTGGGACAAACTTTGTAGAAAACACTGAGCCCACATTTTACACCTGCTAACCACGGTTTTCGAAGTAGCAAACACGTCAGACTGGTTATGGCATGCGAAGGCTAAATTTCCTCTCTTACCCATGTGGCCTTTACAGCGGTCTTCCGAAATAACCGACGATTTTTGAACTCCCCTACAGTCTGTATTTACTTTGTAGTACTGATCTCGGTGCAACGTACGGGCCTGTAATTCTTCTCATACTGCCTGCCTCGGCGCAGGGCAGGTGGTGGATGCATTTAAGAATAATACAAATTTAAAACCATTTTCCTGCCGGGCATTGGTTGGTTTTTAAGCTACAGCTTCATTGAAGGTTGAATGAAGATCAATTTCTTTCAACACATATCCGTAAACTTACATGTACCGTAAATATAGTACAGCTGAGCATTTAACTGAAATACAGGGTGTTTCAAAAAGAGCTTTACAACTTTGAAAGCGTATAGAAATTTATACAGAGGACATACACAACGTTTTGAACTGTAAAAATGTAGCAAAACACACCGAGTTTTACCTCGGATAG
>Ga0136643_10008495_pt1 | contig 15017 bp, 9 predicted proteins | sample TergutLab28metaG_FD_96883 | JGI IMG/M metagenome (GOLD analysis project Ga0136643, IMG submission 96883) | Labiotermes labralis P1 segment gut microbial communities from Petit-Saut dam, French Guiana - Lab288 P1 (version 3) (version 3) | ecosystem: Host-associated > Arthropoda: Insects >... | reverse complement strand
TCCTTTAGAGTATGTATGCTTCCTGCCAGTATATTAACATCGTCGGCATAAGCCAGCAGCTGATGTGTACCATTTAGTTTCAAGCCATCCCTGTTTACCTGAACCCTCCTAATGGCGTACTCTTAAGCAAAGTTAAAATGCATTGGTGAGAGAGTGTCTCCTTGTTTCAAACCATTCCTAATAGGGAACCTGTCACACATTCTTGCCTATCCGGACTCTGCTAATCCTACTACTGTGTTTGCCTTATCAGAAATGGTAGGTTGAAGAACAGAAAGTAATAAAACTTTTTCATAAATAAGTTTATTACCAACAAATTACCACTCCTACAAATTTCAGCTATAGCCAAAACAAGTAATGGTGGTTCTCTGTTCATGGACAAGTGCAATTTGTTGATAATAAACTTATTTATCTATACAAATTGCAGGGAAGATGTACAATATTAAAACAGGTCTCCCTTTCTTGATCAAATAAAAAGTATGACAATCGCAGATGAATAAACACACACCAGTACTGAACTTGACTCTCTGATATGACAATAAGACAGAACAACCACCAATCACAATGAAGGCTTCCAAACTAACCATCATCATTTAATATTTCAATAAACCATAAATACTTAAATAACAATGACAAAAGAATCTGGATGCTTCAATAAAATGTTTTGCTAATAACAGGTGGATGATATAAACTGCTGCCTTGTATCAGCCAAGCTCTATCATAACCACTGAACCTGATGACTGTGATGTCACTGTCCTATACTGACATCCCTAGTCTTAACACAGCTATGACATTACTGGTGTGTTACTTTAACACAAAGGAAACACATTATGTAAAGCAAATTACATACTACAGAAACAGCAGCACACTGATAATCTGCAGAACTGGGTTCTGCCCTAACAGTATACTAAATACAGACATACTTCACTTCCTGAAATGCATCTGCTGCAGTCAAATTCTCTTAATATTCTGAACCATTTTATCCAATCTGGAAATCACCATAAATTTCTACCACAGTCTAAAATGTTGCACAAAGAGAGAAACCACTGTGTAACCTTCAAAGTTTTATGGCAATGTTTAACATGACAAGAAGCTCAAAGGAACTTACATACATTTATTTACAACTAAAAATGTGTGAAAACAGTCTGGACATTGCATACCGTCAGCATTTGAGATTATGGCCTTATTTTGGAAGCACGTTCTTTGTCTTTGTCTTCAAGTAAAAAACAAACAGGAGAGAAAGTACCTTTACACTCCAGGCCAACATACACTACTAACCCAAGGTGCAGTGCAATTCATTAAGCTGAGAAGGAAGAACATATCCAAAGGTGAACCAGTTGCATGAATAATGTGATTTGCAGCACCACTGTTTCATTTAATTTCACAAATTAGCTTCTACTATATTTCCAGTAAAGAGGTCACTGGTATCTATCAAAATGTGTTGAGTCTTATGTTTGAGATCCTGGCTGTAAATACACTAATACAGTAAATTACCCAATTTATGTTCTTTATGTTATGGTTTTCTTCACTTAATACTCAAATTCTACAGACCCACACCAGTTATGGAAGCATTAAATTATCTCAGCTTAAGAGTTCAAATATGTTCCTTCAACAGACTATCTCTGATGTGATATTCTCCCACTTAACATAATCTTTATATCTGAAGCAACAAAGCACATATTAAAGAGGTTCTACCCTACAGTAAACATGCATGGAAATAATGAACTGTCAGTATACAAACTTATCACACTATGCCAATGAATGATCTGGTGTAGCACAATAAATGACAGCCATAACACTGCTGATACCAAAGATCCACTGGAGGGAATCCACTACCAGTTCTATACACCTAATACCATCAAAATCTACAGGCCTAATATTTATCTCAGTTTTATTCACACATCCCCTTGGTTTTCAAAGTGAAAATTTTCGAAGATTTTGTCCAAAAAATTCCGTACACATTCCTTACCTTGTTATCCCACCCACATGTCCAGCCCACAATAGCCTCCTAAATTTCACTAACCCCATGATACTTGCAGACTGGTAATCATAGGGCTTCTCACTGTCCATTATCCTAAAACACTCACTCACTCTGTCTTCCATTAGGTTCACACAGTCTCAAAAGCACTCTGTTTTAAAAAAAACCTGTAATTTGGTTTTTTACTTTACAGAAAGAGGCCTTTTTAACTAATTACTGACCCTGTATTGAACTAATCAGATTTGGTAATGAAACCAACAACTGCACATAAATATACAAAAATCTTGTACTGCAAACATGTAGGAGGCCTCTATGTTTTTAATACAAGATACTTTTATACACTTATGGGCATTTGTTGGTTTCATTGCCACATTTAAAGAGACCACGTTTCATTCCCATATTAAAAATATTTTTTTATTTGCATCATGATGTGAAAAACAGACTGGACACAACAGCTATTAAGAATGAAAAGTAAAACAGCAACAGGACAAGCATGGGCAGATTAAATAAGCAATGCTGTCTTGCAACACAAACATACCAGTCACAATATCATCCATGACACCATAGCCTTGTTTCACACCATTAGCCCATTCTCCAATATAAACAGATGCCACAGATGCCGTGAAGTGCCCCTGCTTCTGCAGCCCATGTCCATGAGCAACACCATCCTTGAAATGACCTTCATACACATCACAATTTGTGTACCTAATACAAAAATTTCACATTTCAGAACTACAGTTCAATCACATACACATAACTGTGCACATCACATTTACCAATTTCTAATTTGTGAAACACAAGTATCCAGATTGCAATATTGAAAAAGAACTGGAGAAATGTTATTATCTTTAACCCTCTGCAGGATGTAATGCAGGTGAATGTGTATACTTGCTGGAACATGGCAAAGGATTAAGATGATAAATGGAAAGTAAAAAATTACAGCCTTTTATATGAAAGCCAGTAAATTAAAACACGGGGAAGAGATGAAACACAACATAGCACATCTCCTGTATAAGGTAGGAAGACAATAATTGTTTTCTTAAATGACTCAGGACAAAAAAAATGCAGTGTCTACCTTCTTTTAGGTAAGTTTTGTGGTACACCACATCCCTAATAGTGTTCATATGCAACAAACTATATGGCAAAGTGGTATTTTCATACACACTTTTAACCAAATTTTCAACACAAAAATTGAAGGGGGGGTGTGGGGGCTATAAATATAAGTGGTACTATAAATATGAAGACAACATGCATTTCAGTGTGGTATGACATCAACTGAGTGAGTACAACTGAATAGGCTGATGCAGCTGATAACAAACTCAGAGCATGACAAGAAAAGTTTATAAAAACAACTCCATCCTGTCACCATTGTGAAATAAGAAGTATTTCGAACACCTAGTATAGCGTGAAGAAGTAAATAATTCCATAAAAAAACTACTTCACAAACTGATGAAGACTTAAACAAAACCAATGTAAGAATCTGGATCATACCTGTGTCACAACAGAAATTTCTTACAAGGCTGAAGAGGTAGAAATGAGTATATTCCACCTTAGATCTGATGGAACAAAATGCACACTATAATGTCTTCATTACAGATTAATTCAAAGCAAGACAGTTACAATATGTGGATTAAAGGGAAAATTCTCCATGCATAAAAAATTAACTGCAGTTTGAAATAACATTCTCAGATGTATACTCCAAATTACACAAACAGCTTCAAGAAACAGACCTGTCTATATCAACCAAATCTACCAGTGAATGAGGATTCAGGTATTCTGGAATCTGTAAGGCATAGGGTGACCCATTACCAACAATTTAAAAAAATTCTGTGCCTTCCATCTTCAATGGTCACAGGGTCCAATTAGAATGCCAAACACTGGAAGGATAAAAAAGTATAAAGGTATGGTTAGGGGCTGGCTGGAAGGGTGTAAGCCAATCAGAGAGTTGTGGAAGGGGCTCAGGTGTACACTTGTAGCCCTAAAAAGGGGCATTGTTGGATGTGTGGTGAAGGGATGATCACTAACCAGTCACTGCTCAGAGAGCTGAAGTGATGGAACTGACAAAATGGGAAAGCGGGAAAAGCAATGACAGGATAAGAGGTGATGTGATAAACAGAGAGTACAGAGCAGTGTCAATCGCAGCATCAGCTGCTATGCACCACCAATGCCACCCGCCTCACAGCAAACCATCTTGAGTAAAAGCACAACCCTGTAAGTTACAGAGGACCTGAAAGCCCAGTTGGTCATAAGGTGTCCTGTGATTTCCATTTCTTTGGACTCTTCTAAAAAGTACTCTGTTAGCAAGCAATTTGCAACAGACACAGATAAGAAGCAAGATGTCACCTCCATGCCACAGACACTTTACCATGATTTCTGCTACAATGGGACACATGCCTTGGTGCCATTGTGACATAAATGCTTATATGTCAATGGTGTTTACATGGAGTTCTAATATGTATCATATGCTATACATGTGCCATGTATATGTCAAAGTCAGAATAAAGGCTTCAGGTAAGCATAGTTTTTACCTAATTTTTGAACTTCCTTACATATGATAAGGAGTACAAATCATGAAGCTCCTCATTATGCAATTGTCTCCAGCTTCTTGCTACTTTCTGCTTCTTAGGCTCAAGTATCTTCCTCAACACCCTAATCTCAAACATCCTCAGTCCATGTTCTTCCATTATTGTGACAGACTAAGTTTCACAACCATATAACTGGCAAAATTATAGTTGCATTTTTTAGGTTGCAAGCAGGAAGACACATGATTCTGGGCCAAATGGTAGCACACATTCTGACATTTATCCAGCTCTTGACTTCATGATGGTAATGTCAATTTCTTCGCAGCATTCCCATATTTGATCATGACATATTTTCAAATTAATTATTAGCTATCTTTATGTTGTGGCTTTGCTCTGCATTCTGTTCATGAGATATGGATTTGTAAGTTAGAATTCCAATATAATTTTTCTCATATTTTCCAGCAGTTCAAGATAATTTTTTGTGGTCCTGGCCAAAACTCCACATAGATAATGAATAAATTTCCTCACTTTAAAGATCCTCAATTTCAGACTTTCTTTACATTTAAGACCAAAAATTCGGTCCCTATACTGTTTGGAGCTTGATTTAGGGTAGTGTTTATAACTTGGGAGTTATGGTTGTGTGAATGACACCATGATTATGTGCAACCGAAGTGAACTGATGTCAGAACTGACTGTACATTATCACAGTAGGGTATTATGGATTCTCAGGAGTTAGCTATGTGTGTGCTAACTAAACACTTATTACACGATCATAAACTGTGGATGTAAGCTATTTTATGACTGGTGATTACATACCACACTGGCAGGAGAAATGACTCTCATAACAGTTTGTGCAGCGAAAACTAACTTTACTTTATTTTTTTTAAGTTCTTTCTTTCATGTCCCATAAAATAAATTTACAAATTTGAATATAAAATAAAGAAAAAACATTTGTTTAAATTCAGAGCAAATATAATATTTTTGCAACCACAGAGTAATTGTCTGCCTGCTTGTGACACAACCCCCCATTAATAGTTTTCTTGATGTAAGGTACAATACATGTGTCCCCCACACAAACCTTAAATTGGGGATCTTCTGTAATTAGTTTTCTCAGTATTTACTCCTAGACCAACATCCTTAGTAGCAATTATTAAAGATTGTGTGTTGTGCTTTAATGTATTTATGTTTCTGTCAAATTAAATTCATGAGCACAGACAAGAAGCTAACAAGGGTCCCATTCAATTGCAATCCCTCATGGTTCATGTGGACCTACCTAATGACCCATGACCTGTGCTTTAGCACAGGTGAAAAGCAAGCTTTGTTTCAGCCCATTCCAAATAGGTAAGTACATGACAAAAGTTTGCCTGTCCTAACTCTGCTGTAAGTTTCATTTAAACTTAAGTATAATTATAATTAAAAAAAAAAACTTATAACAAGGAATAAGAAACGAATCTTCTTGTATCAAGATTAACAATCTAGCTCTATATGATTTATTAGATGATACAGCCAAAGAAACTAAGGGAAAATAAGAAGTGGATTACACATGCAATTGAGCTAAAGGACATGAGAGTGGCTGACAACATTTAGCAAAATGGTAAACCTGGCATGTTGGTATTTCAATGTTTATACTGCAAGAACACTGGCAATTTTTAGTGAATTTAGACACTTACGGACTCCCTAGTTGTGTTATCATCCCTAAAATCTGACAATTCCACAGTCAAGAGTGGCCAAACCTAAGAATCGTGGATATATCCTGTTCCTTCAATTCTAAGCAATGGCAGAAGAAAGACCTATAGTTAATAATGCAACTAATGACAAGAAAATGTCTTAAAAAACACTGCCTGGTCCATTAATGCTATTAACTGAAAAAGACACAACATCAACGTACACCAGGAGAAACAAAAACAACAGTCTACAATTTTTAATTCCAAACCAGAAATGATGTAAATGTACAGCTGCTATCAGCTGTATTATAACAGACACGAACAGACACCACAGCACTTTAAAACATAAACAAAACGAGCAGCTATACACAGAGTGACTAAGTACATAAATATCTTTTTGAGTCCAAATTGCATAAATACTGACCACACAGATGTCCAACTAAAACAGAACACAACAAATACAAATCAACCCATGATAAAAATGTAAACAGAATCACCAATGAAGTTGTTTCATCTCACTATCATGTTCCATCTGTAATAAAGTCCATGCCCAGACAAATGCAATCCATGGTTGAAGCTGAGGGATTTTAGACATCAGATTAAGGATGCCAGGCCTTTAAGGCTTAACATTCCAGGATTAACATACTAATTCATATTTTGCATAAGCCACACACCAGGATTTGTAGAAGTCCCTTTATCAAGGTAGTAAAGTACTCAACTGTAATTATTTCACTTAACACTTTGACCCTGGAATTAAATCCCTCTGAGCAACACTGCCTGCTGGAATTTTTTACTGGGGATTTGAAGTTTTAATGTTTACTCTTAGAAAAAAATCATATCTCATAGACTTTTCCCTCAAATTTAATGAAATAAAATTTTGCACTCTGCTTACGAATTGGTTAATCCGGGAAAAAATGTTCACCTATTTTTATAATAAATTTAGGCCTGTGAATTGCATGTATTATATAAAATGTGGCATAAATAGTTCATTACTCACATAATTCTGGCTGCTGCATAGAGTCTGTGGCACCTTGGATCACTGTTTTATCATGACACTCAGTATTAACAATGGGGGTGATATATTACAAATTTACATTTGTGTGATATTCTGTGAAACAAGGTACCACACACAGGCCCACGTCACATCTGGCGCACGGTGTGCCCTTTCTTTGGCTGCGAGAACACAGACGGTAGTGCAGTCGGGTTTGCTGGCCAGTGTTTGTTATGGCGACTTCTACTGAGGCTTCCTCCTCCTCCTCTTCTTCTTCTTCTTCTCCTCCTCCTCCTACTTCTTCCTCTTCTTCTTCTTCTTCCTCCTCCTCTTCTTCTTCTTCTTCCTCCTCCTCTTCTTCTTCTTCTTCTTTCTCCTCCTCCTCCTCAAACTGGTCTGTTGACATCACTAGCCTCCGCACCTAATTCCAAGGCGGTGTCAGCAACCAGAATTTCACTGATGGCTTCCTCCTCAAGTTCTGTTCTTTTCCCGGCCATGGCTCTGAGACCTACAGTCATCTGCCTTGTTTATACTATATATGACTGGCCACAGCTGCAGAAACATTACACCTCTAAAGATACGAATGTCAACCACAGTGACAGCAAAACAGATCTAAAGCTATAATGTAACTGCGTATGAATTCCAGCTTTTCGAGGGTGCCCAAGACGTTTTTAGTAGATTGATGGCTGTGTGTTGCATGTTACTACCCCACAACCCCTACAGATTACCCCAGCACTACAAGAGGCAGGTTTGTGGGCCCTCCTGTAGCTGTAAACATCGATATTTGTGGGTATCTCCAATTTTTTAGCATTACTTTTGTCGGAATTTTATGGGTACAGTACGCCACTTACCACCATTCTGGTCAAGAAACAGTTTTCACTTCATAGGCCAGTGCTGATATTTCAAATCACAGTGAACTCCAGAGCGAGTGATAATCAGAGCAAGCAGTGTCAGAACCGTATTAGTCAGGTGGGAAAAATACGCAGTTACTAAGTGTCTACACATATATTGGTGTTTGTGGAGGGGTTTAGGAGGTGGAGGAGGTACATTCTGGCTCCTGAATGAAAGCCTGACCTTCAAGGATCCTGAAGCATAGCAAGCCACAGCAGTTAACCGTATAGGAGTGAACAAAATTCCCCCAAACTTCGACACACTGTTTGCGATGTCTTTAGAAGTTGTTCGGCTATTTAAAGGGCTCAATGCGTGATGTCTTTAGAACTCATTTGGTGTAATGGGTTAAATTCAGTTTTCCATTTGCCATAGTAGGAAGCACTGCAGATACACTACTGCTTGTTTCTATCAGCTGTTGTATCATTTATGGTGCTGCTGATGGTTAGTTGTAAACAAGTAGAACTTCCCCATATCATGAGCAAAATCTTGGTAAAGCAACATTTAACACACCAGGATGAATATTCCAGCACACAATAAGTCATGAGGGGGGTGGAGGGGGAACTGCTTTTCCCACACTTCTAGCCTTGCCAATACAGCACACATAACTTCTGAGATATAAAAATCTAACAGTTACTTTAAATTGATATTTGTGGAAGTACAAAATGTCCAAAGAGAAAACTTATGCTGATATCAATCACTGATGTAGCATATTTGACTTCACAAGAATGCTACTCTGAACTCTCATTTATTTACTGGGCCTCAGCCTGCTCTTGGCATATCTGCACAGTTGCCAAGGTTGTGAAGAGGGCTAGATGAGCAAGAAACACAAGAACTATTGGCAGCCCATTCGTAGACAAAGCAGGACACTGGCTTTCTTAAAACACCCTCTGCTAAAAAAGGTGGGGAATTACTCAACCTGAGCAGAAACCAGCTAAGAATAATGACAGGGCTCCTAACAGGGCACTGCCATTTGAAAGGACATCTATTCAAACTGGGCTGGTAAAAAATCCCATGTGCGATAGATCCCAGTGACAAGTGAAATGGCCTCACATGTTCTTTGACTGTGAGGCACTAGCAGTCTTCATCAGCAAGGTACTCTGTTTAAAGCATGGAGCTGCTGAATGCTTCAGCAAAGGGATAAATGAAAGACCAGAAATGGTCAAAGTGCAAGGTGCCCGCCAAACTGTACTTTAACATGCTGCACCATACCATACTTTACTACACTGTACCATACTTTACTGTACTGCACCATACTGTACTCTACACCATTTTGCTGCCTCATCCCCTAGGCTGAATGAATAATGTTGGTGCAGCATTCAGCTATGTTTTGCTATGGTATTGAGTCACATGCCCTAGAAAATTAACAAATTTTAATTCATGTTTATCTTCTAAATATTAGATTTTTTTTTTTTTGGCACTACAGCCAAAAGTGGCTCGGCAACCTATTTCCGACGTTTCTAGATCATTCACCCACACCTGGCGTAACTCAGCCTGTGGCAGAGGCTACTACCTACACAACACACAACAAACACAAAAGACAAACATCCATGGTCTCAACAGGATTCAAACCAGTGATCCTAGCAAACCAGCAGCTGCAGACCTAAGTCTCAGACTGCGTGGCACTGGGACTGACCTTATCGTCCACTTCTGCAGACACAGTTACAACCGGTGTCTCTGGTTAACAGGTATTTCAAGTTAAGTGACAGTAATGAACAGAAGAGGGAAAAAAAAGTCATACAGACAAATACAGGGAAACTGTGACTGCAATTGTGACAGCAGCTGAGGTTTGGTACCTGGAAATTTTAAGGCACCTGACTTTTTTTAAACAGAGAGAAAATCAACTGATGACTGAATTTTATGGTTGAATGGCTGCTTTTTTTTTGGATGCCCCATATCCAAATTTTGGCCACCATGCTGGTTATTGTTCCACACTCTGTAGTTTTTCTTAGTTCCTCCAGCTAAATGTACAAAAGTGCCTTAAAAATAGACCACACCTATTTTTTTTTTTCATACATCAATCTAAAACTCAACATATATTCAACTGAATGAACCACTAATCAAACTGTATAAGTTACAGTATCCATCAACACAAACTACCCTGCTGAAGCAATGACAATGCTACTGACACTGTAAACCCACAAGAATATGACTACAAGATTTGACCACCTTCAAATGTGTATCACAGTACCTTCCCAACTGGTTTAAATTATAAAGATACCCATACGCTAATAATTTATATACAATGTACTTCCATCCTGACCAACATAAATTGAATACCATTACATACTTTTTAACTACTTCTAATATATACAATTTCTTATAGTTTTAAACTATATGTACATCTTTTCAGTAATATGGGATCCCATAGTACATGATATTCACTGATTGTACCTCGTATCGCGGAATGTTGGCCTGAAGATGGTCCAATAAGAATGAGACATGTTGCCATAATACAATACTAACATTTATACAGTGTTGAGTTTTGACGTAAACTTTAAATATTTTGTGTTACTTTAGATTCAAACACAATGGGATGTCTTCGATTAAAATTTTAAAAAAAAAAAAACCCCAAGAATAAGGTCTTCTGAAAGAATTACAGTTCAAAAAATTTTAAAGCTGTACCGTACTTCTGGAATTATAAATTAAATATTTTGTTGTACTATTAATATAGTACTAATTATATGATCAACCTCCAAAACAACAGTGTCTAATGACTAATATGAGGCATGCAACTACACATGTTATATTGGAGACAAACACATACTATACTACTGTAATTTACTTCATTAATCCACAGCCATTCTGCTGTCCATCCTTCCACTGCCCTTCATATGTACTGATCCCTGGGATTTCCATTCGTCCAAGCCCATTCATTTGACTGTTCTGGAACTGACCCACATACACTTTCCCATCTGACCACTCCAATTTACCAGGACCCTGAAGTTTTCCACTGCACCATCGGCCTGTAGACAGACAAATATAAAACTTCTACATAAAACATAGGGACAGTCATGTCAGACAATGTAACTACATGAACATGTTCAGTTCTTTAATTCTGTATGAATCTTATTAGAAGCCTGGCTATCCTGACTGTACTTTGATAAGGTTTTCTTCCATGTTCAGTCTCTCAATGAAAATGCTGTGATGATGTTTTAAAATTGGCCCTGACTGGTTCCTCACTCATCATTCATATTCATTCTGCCATTGCTTATTGACTTTAAACAGTCTTCACAGTTGATGCAGCATTTGTATACAATCTGCCAATGAAACATCATTAATACCCTCAGCTATGCAGAACTAGACTTAACTCTCTGTTCTTGATCTGTCTAGGTATGGCTGGTCTCAACAACTATTCCTCACCTGTCCATGGATTCCTTGGTTTGAATTACAGCGTATGCTTCAGCATTCTTCTGTTGTCATTCTAATGTCTTACAGCCAAGACTTCTAGCAGTATTCAGTTCTACTAATAATGTCTAAATATTTAATGGCCTTTTTGCAGTGAGTTTATGTTACCTATGTTTGCTGATGCAGTATAATAACCACTTAATGACAGCAATACACAACACTGACATATACCAAACCCCATGTCACATCTATATTTACCGAGCACATGGGTTTATATGTGCTTCAGCATCTCCAGCCATTTACACCATTCTAAATATGTAAACATACAACACAAGTTGGTATTCTGTCACAATTTGGGTATACACAATAAATACTGATAAACATACAGACTTTCCATACAATACAACTATTCATTTACTGTAATAGAGCTACAAGTTTTGGTATACCTACAAGGCCATCATCAGTCTATAGAAAGAAGACAAATATGCATACAAAGTATACACTTGTCTCTTAGTCAGATCTCATGTATTATAAAAGTTTGGTTGTTGTATTTAGCTGAGTCATCTAGTAGGTGTTGTATAAAAATAAAACCATCTAAGTTAAAAGCTTTACTTTAAAAACATACACTTTGGACAATATGACCAGTACTTTACAAATAGTGTCTTGATATTTTTTAATTCAAAACTACATTCAAGATTTTCCTTCCATCAACATCTTTGTATTTCCTTCATACTTCTGTCTTATTTGATGTTGTGGGGAGAACATTGAGTTTGCAATGAGTATTTAACAGCTTATTATTAATTTTTCATGTTTAATGTCAACATGGCCTATTTTTATTTCAGAATGTTTTCTTTCCAGTTTCTGTTCTCTAATGTGAAATATATTAATGATTCAGACTCCCATTTCTACATATTGCATGATGTAGATTCCTGGTTCTAGATGCTTTGTGCTATCACCACGTCACACAGTGTTGTGGGTATAGCAACACTACATGCTTTATGGCCTAGGGATTGAATCCCGGTAGGGATGAGATTTTCCACACTTGTCCAGATTAACCCTGAGGCCAAACCAGCTTCCTACACAATAGGTATAGGGAGTAAAGTGGCCAATGGGTGGCACTGACCACCCACTCCCATCTCGCACTAACAGTCGAGCTATATCTCTACTCCCCCTCTGGACCTTCATGGCCTGTTATAGGTTGAAACTTTCCCTTAAGTTTAACTGAATGACAAGGGAGGCACAGCAATTTATGTCTCTAACACAATCTTATACAGAAAGAGATTTTAAGTTTTCATGGTAATTCAGCATTCATGTTGATCCTGTTTTGGGGGTTCCTGCATCATGTGGAAGTGAGTTGTTTGTCACCAATTTGGAGGAACATGCTGCCACCATCTTCACAGCCCAAGTGACTAAGGGAACAAACAGGAGGAACATGTGTGTCTATTGGCTGGCTATCTCCCATTGATCCCACTGGCACTGAACTCCACAACCAGAGCTTCAGTATATCTCCTAGGGAAATCACATGAAACACATCAAGGAATCTTTTTTCACATTTGTAATAATTTGAAAGTATAAATATACATAAGAACTCACATGAACAGTAACAGAAGTGCAAAAAATAAAATAAACCATAGGAAGGCAAATTCTGACAAAATTGGGACCAGTAATGCATCCAGGTGGTGACACTCAGCATGGAACTGCATAAAGGTCTCTACTGTTGACAATACAAGGCATCTGAATTCAATGCCAAGAAAACAGGGTACAGTACAGAAAAAGTGCTGAAACAAATCATAAGAAGATGGTTATTTGGAGAAACAGTATGTGATCCAAATGGTCCTCCTAAAAAAAATTGCCTTTTTTTCTGGAAGATATAACATGCAGAATATTAGGGAAGTAATACGAAGGTTGCTCAGAAAATAATGCCCCCACATTTTTTTCCCAGAAACCATTTATTCAGAATGTATGAAATTCACGCACAGTATAACTGGATGTTTCCTTTACACACGTCATTTTTCCACATAATCTCCATGTACGTCTATGGCCTTACCCCAGCATGTAACAAGAGCATGCATGCCTTCCATGTACCAGCATGTTTCCTGTACATGTAGCCATGTCCTCACTGCATGAATCATGCTCTCGTCACCTTCAAACCTTGTCTCAAGCAGTGCATCCTTCAGTGGCCCAGAAAGACGAAAATCTGATGGCACCAGATCAGGATGATAGGGGGAATAGGGAAGCACAGTCCAACCAAATTTGGTGATAGCCTCCTTTCATAAACTTGTGTGAGGGCAGGCATTGTTGTGCTGAATCAACATGTCTCCTGGATTCCTGTTATAACGCATCTGCTGGTAACGTTGTTTCAATTTTTGGAGGGTCCTGATATACGCGTCCAAATTGATTGTCTCACCTCTGGCCATCACACCCACCAGAATCACTCCATCAATATCCCAAAAGACGGTGATTGTGACCTTTCCAGCTGAAGGAGTTGTCTTGGACTTCTTTTTTCTTGGTAATTGCAGATTGATGCCACTCCATTGACTGCTTTTTCATCTCCGGCTCATAATGGTGAGCACAGGTTTTGTCACCTGTGACAATCTGGGACAAAAAGGCCTCCCCTCAGCATCAAAACACTCCAACAATTCAGAACAGATGGTTTTCCTTTGACGTCTGTGCTTGGTTGTGAGACTTTGAGGAAACCATCTTGCGCATGCCTTTGAATATTCCAAAGCGTTGATAATTGCCATTGCACTTCCATTGCTGACTGAAAGCTGCACAGTCAATTGCTGACTTGTGATGCACCAATCCGCATGAATAATGCCATTGGCGCGGTGCAACATGTCTGGGCTGGAGGCTGTGGCAGGACACCCAGACTGCAGTCGATCATGCAGCTCCATTTAGCTTCATTTCTCCACTTACTGAAGCCTTAACTCTCTGAACCCAGCAACCAACGGTGCTCCTATCGACTGCACAACTTCCATACACACCACACAACTGTTTGTGAATGTTCCCGACACTTTCTTTCTCCGCCACTAAGAATTCAATTACAGGTTGTTGCTTGTAATGTGTGTCAGACACAAATGCCATTTTCACAGACTACTACAGCGGTGCTATCTGTCGGACGACTGTGTACTTACACACATATGCGCAATAAACATCAGTGTTGCTACCTTTCAATTTTCACATTGCTATCTTTATTCTGGAATGAGAAAAAAAAAATGTGGGGCGTTACTTTCTGAGCAACCCTCATAATTTAGCACACAATGGCTTAACATAGAGGGTAATCTAATCTCTTGACTCAGTATGGTAGCTGCCATGTGAGCTATACTGCATATGAAGCCTGCATCCAACAACAACTAGAGTTTGTTTGTTTCTTGTTTCATATAAGAGTCCCAGAATTGCCAAACCTCCTTCTAAGCAGGCACTGTACTGTTTTCTTAACAATGACAGAAGTCATACTGAAATATTCGGAAATTATCTTTCAGTATTATCTTTCAATTATTGCAAAGCATCTTATGCGTATTGGACCGTGCATCATCTTGATATTTGAATAAAGGTTGACCAACTAGATGACACTTGCTTTATTATCTACTGCTCAACATGTTTCAGACGTTAATACGTCCATCTTCAGG
>Ga0136643_10008489_pt1 | contig 15022 bp, 5 predicted proteins | sample TergutLab28metaG_FD_96883 | JGI IMG/M metagenome (GOLD analysis project Ga0136643, IMG submission 96883) | Labiotermes labralis P1 segment gut microbial communities from Petit-Saut dam, French Guiana - Lab288 P1 (version 3) (version 3) | ecosystem: Host-associated > Arthropoda: Insects >... | reverse complement strand
CGCTGACCACGTGACACCCCTCTATCCGCAAAAGTTGGCACTAACTTCGCCGACCGGCGGCGGCCGCTCTGTCGGTATAGTTCGCGTGCGGACTAAGGCCACGGAGTTTAGTTTTTAGTATGTTGTAGGTGCATTTAATCGGTTTAGTAAAATTAAATATGCAGAGTGAGAGTATTACATTGCGCATTATGGCAATGGTTAATACGGGGAGCAGACAACACAAATCTTCCGTGAAATTACGCAGAGCTAGCTGTACTACACTGAGATGGCGCAAAGATTCAAGGTTGACTTTCAGGTAGGACAATTATTCTAGTCAGCCAAGATTCTTCTACATGTAATAACAAGCACTTTATGGCCGACATCTCAAAACTCACAATTTCCTTCTGCTGAGCCACTGAAACCAAAGGTAGTAAACATTTCCATACCACAATATGTAACATCATTTAATATTACGCACGTCCCCAAACAGCTCCAAGCCTCTCAAGTAGTTTAATCCTACACGGTTTGCACAAAAACATTTGGCAAAAACCTAAGATTTTTCTCTGTACTTGTCACAGATTCCACTGTCACCTGAAGAATGATTTTTACATGACGACAGATGCTTTCCTGGCAAACGCTGAGATATTACCAGAAACAGGGTTCGACTGCTTCCTTCTACATTCTTTCCAATTAAGGTAAAAATGTATAGCAGTCCCATTACAGGCCTGGAGTGGCCCAGAGGGTTCCAGGAAGTTAAGGTTCCAAGATTTCATGACAACGGCACAGGATAGTGGTAAAGTTGTCATCCTTACGCACCGGCCGCCTTTACCCCCAGGAAATGCTCCTGGTACTCATTTCTGTTAGAAGCTGAGTCGATCGGAAGGATTTTATGTCAATGAAAAATTCCAATGACACCAGCTGGGTTCGAACCAGCGATCTTCCGATTTGTAGCATAGCACCTCAACCACTGTGCTACCGCCCTTACAATTAAGGATTCAAGGTAATCCTACCGTTCGATGCCATGAAACAGAAAAGTGCCATTAAATAATCCTTGAATTAATAATTACCTTAACATTATGTTATAATACAATATCTTCGATTACACATCGACAAATGGATCAGTGAACGTAAGAGGGCATTCTCAATAAACACAGGCAGGTGATGCAAACCTCTTTCGTATAGCACGCAATACGGTAGCTTCCCTGAATTGTTGTACAGTAAAACAGACAAACACATTTCCCATCCGGCGAACACAATAGGTTAGCTGAACAGTGATCAACCACACTAGCTGCCTGTATCAGCCCAAGCCAGACATGTGTAACGACCCATTTACTATTCGGAGTTTTATTAACAACGGGTTGCAAGTATAACTCACAACGCCTATTTTCCGACTGCACAGACGGTCACAAGAATATTGTGTTAACGTTATATTCAAGTAATGTAAATTCAAAATTTAACATTATGATGCACTTTACTTTGTAGCTAAGCACGCTGTCTTCGACCGCAGATGGTCGTATGGTTCGACGATATTGCAGTCGAATTTTGATTTCTTGCAACAGAAAACATGTCCCAGATTACCAGTAACAGTAGTATAGGCGGCAGCGGCGGCGGCGGTGATGGTGGTGGAACCATTAGCAAGAGTAGTTAGGGACAGACTGTCAGCAAGTAAACAACACAGAATTTCCATATGGAGAGATTTTACCTCAAGAAGATAAATTATGATACTAAAGAAACCAAACGGTTAAAATTCTCAAAAGGTTGCAGCTTCGGAGACAGTACATGGAAGCAGGGATGACAGTAGTTTTGAAAAATCAAAATCTCCTAAGGAGAGCAAAAGGTAAAGTCATCCCGTTACAGGCCCGGTGTGACCCAGAGGGTGGGTAGAGGTATACCTCTACTCTTCCATGACCGCGGCACTAGAAGGAGGTGAGTGGTCAGCAGCACGTCCCGGTCACACTTTACCCCCGGGAAAGGCCCGGTACCCATTGTACGGGAGGCTGGGTGGGCCCCAGGGCCGGTCTGGACGGGCGGAAAGTCTCGTCCCCACCGGGATTCGATCCCGGACCGTCCAGCCCGTAGTCAGTCGCTATACCGACTGAGATACCCGGCCCACCCTAAAGAGAGTACAGACTGTTAAGAACTGAGATAGCACAAATGTTGATACAACGAAGAATGTTTAAAACTATTCGTTTAAAGTCAGCAAACCTTAAACAGCAATAGTTAGAGGATCCGAGCTAAATTAATGCAGACAGTCTGAACAGTGTAAGGCGTAAAGCTGACAGACATTTCAGGGGAACAAGAAGGAGTGCCTGAAAGGTAAAATAAATTAGCCGGAAATAAACAGAAAACACATAAATATTCGAGACTTATGCAGAGACATAAATGTATTTCAGATAGATTACCAACACAAAACTAACTGGGAAAACGACGAGACACTCGCAACATTTTGAGAATGTTGCAGAATCTCTCTTGCTGACTTTTCAATGTACAAATTCTTCTCGCGAGCTTAATTCCACACACAGAAGAAGTTACTGAAGATCATTATCGATTTCGAGGTCTTGAATCAACTACTGATCAGGCATTTATGTGACACTGTCGAAGAATTATCGCCATATATGGCATTCCTCCACCGAAATTATGTATGGCATACATAATTTCAGTACATAAGTGGCGCGAAAGTCACCCCACCTCAGAAATACTTGTGTCCGTCATATTGTCTTATAACCTATAATATACTGGTTATTAGGAAGTGGTAATCACGCCAATGACAAAACGTTTATACTAATTTTTTTTCAAAAGTTGTAAGGGGGACGGACAGATGGACGGACGGACGGACAGACAGACAGAGAGAGACAGCGCGCGCGCGCACACACACTCACACACACACACACACACACACAGATCATCATCATCATCATCATCATCGTGATTTCATAAGCCTACTTTATTTCTTTATGAAAAAAAGTAGTTAAAAGAAATGAATTGATACGATAAGAAGAGAATGCAATGATAAGTTAGTGTTTCTTTCGTGTAAGGGTGTCATACGGAGAAACTGTTTTAACGTGTCAGGAGTATTTCTATTGAATTTCTGCATTGCACATGACAATACACAAAATGACATCTACATATTAACTGATGACACTTTAGAGCAGTATTTCCCAACCAACGTTCCGCAGAATATTGTCACAGGTTACGCGAGAAAGCGTGGAACAAATGCACGAATGTTTGAAATACCGAAAATCTACACGTATTCTTCGAAAAACAGGAAAATTATGTAGATATATACTTATACACGTGTGTGTGTGTGTGTGCGTGCGTGTGTGTAGTAGTTCTGTACAAATAAATTTTCATGACAAAAATTTACAATAATTGCACCCCCTGCTGTTAACCTTTCAGGCCTGTAAATGTTTTCATAGGCAGGAGTTCCTCGAGATATGACAAATTATTTTTGGGGTTCCGCCAAGAAAGAAAGGTTGAGAAACACAGCTTTAGAGAGTGGACATTCAAGATATTTGGCAGGGAAACCTGACAAGTAAGCCGCAACACGTAATTAGTTACAAATATCTTTCATGAATAAATAATTATATGCACGGCCTGGCAGCAAACCTTTCAGGGCACCACAAATAGCACAAGCACTGCATGCGGCTGCACTGCACAAGGTAGCCGAATTCAAGCAAAATCAGTAGTTTTGATTAATTTACAACAAGCCCATTACAGGCATGTTGCATGTCTGCCCGTCCGTTTTCTTTTAAGATTTCAAACAGTTTAACCCATGGTGACTAAATTTGATATCGATGGTCTGTCGGGGGAATTTCATTTTGGTCGTTATGGTCCAACCTTTATGTGCACCTAACTCATATCATATTGATACACATTCTAAAAATGGCAAATCTTAAAAGAATGTGGTGGGACATAGAGTATAAATAAATGGAGATTTGCAGTTTTGTTGGAACATTTTGTTTACGGTGCGTATCTAAATAAATATGAAGAAAAGAAACAATACCCTCACCTTTATTTGTTAACATCAGGAATTTATGGTAGATTATCATTCTTTCTTTACCTCTTGATTATATTTGCACAAATTTTTATCTCCAATAAATGAACTTGAAGGGTAACTGAAGAATAAGAACCAACTAGATGCCACTTCTTATTTTACTGTACTTCTTATAGGCTCCAAATGTTTCGGGCACTACTATCCCCATCTTCAGGAGCTCGCGACTATAATGTTGATTACCACATTGGCCGTTTCTTTCTTGGTTTGCTGTAGGTTGGAGGTTACGTGCGGTTAGGCTGGAGTAGTGTCCGATCTGCAGGCTATAGCACGACTCTTCAGTTATCACAATGATGCACGGTCCAACAAACATCGAACGTGAAGGTTCTTGTCGAACTGCCTACCTGTTATCTTGTGACGGAGAGGAACATATGGCATGGTAGAGAAAACACCAACCAACAAAATTCAGAGCGTCACGAAGGGGGTCAGGACAGTAAGGTGGGGGCGGGTGGCTTACGGCCCTGGCGTAACAGCCCACGGCGAACACTGCTTTTGAAAAATGTTAGCTCAAGTCTGAAACGACTACCAAGCGTATGAAATCATTCACAATCTTGGCCGAGTTCACAAGTCACTTAAGTATTTCTCTCGTCGAAATCATGAACTTTCATTACCAAACACAAAATTTAAAAAGTTATGTACAACACGCAATCTAAAATATTTTCTCATTCGCCAGTCACATCTGTCACCTACCAAGGACGATCTGACGAGCGTGTTCAGTCCACGTGGTGTGTACTGCACGTCACAACACGTCCTCAGTTCACACAACTGTGCAGAGATTCGTGGTTTTTTAAGTGTGTTACAAATAGTCACGCTTTTATAGTTACACTTCCCGTCGTGTGTAGTAAATTAACTGAAAAAAAAATGGAATAATAACACCGTTGACATAACTAAGAACTTTAGTATTATTTAACGTAGCTACATGTTTCGACTTTGCAAGGTCATGATCAGGCTAACATTAGAACTTTTAGATAAATGTAAAATTTTAAGAGCCAGAAATAAGTTAGAGCTGGAAATGAACTCATTTATAGCTCTTTAAAAAATTATATCTTCGTAAATTTTAATTATTTTAATATTTTTTAATTTTAATTTGTTTTATTATCTTAATGTCTGTTAGTACAAAATAAAAAAAATAAAAAATCTTTTAAATCTTCTAATGTGAGCCTGATGATGACCTTACAAGGTCTAAATATGTAGCTACATTAAAGAATACCAACGTTGTTAATTGTGGCAACAGTGTTATTATTCCGCTTTATCTATTAACAATTAAGTTGTCAGATGCTGAGATTACATAGCATAAGTAACAGACGACTGAATGAGTATGGAGCACTGGTGGAATTATAATAACAAGGGAAAAACCAAAGTACCCGGAGAAACCCTTTCCCACTGCCACTCTGTCCACTACAATTCCATGTGAAATGGCCTGGCACTGAACCCAGATCCTCGCGGCGAGAGGACGACGACAAAAGCCCTGAGCCATAGCACGGCCTTGGGCAGAGTTCCGACAAACTCTTTTATGCCAATCAATAAAAATACCCTATGAAAGCACACATTCGTGCTACATCACAGATGTTATTAGAGTTACAGCACACTTAGACAAACAAGAGACAACAGGTGTACTCAAAGACCGAATTCACAACCTACTTTTAGACTTTTTCTGTATAGCAAATCGTTGACTCCACGGTACACAGACAAGCTGTTGTAATATGGCTAATAAAAGTGCAAAGAATCAGCAACACAGTTTCTTTTTTATTAATTATTATCTAGGTGAAAAGTTACATATGATTTGTAATTGCAACGAGGTCTATATTTATATGAAGTGTATCTTTTCGGAAAGCCAATCCCAATGACCGCGCTGTCTAAAGCGTAGGTCTGAGGCCGCTCGTCTGCTGAGAATGTGGGTTCGAATCCCACCGGGGGCACGGATGTCTGTCTCTTGTGAGTGTTGTGTGCTGTCAGGTACAGGTTTCTGCGACAAGCTGATCACTCGTCCAGAGGAGTCCTATCGACTGTGGTGCGTTGTTGTGTGTAATCTAGAAACCTCATGAATGAGGAGGCCATGGCCCACGGGGGCCTATCGCGCTAAACCTCATGAATGAGGAGGCCACGGCCCGCGTTGGGCCGCAGCGCCAAAAGAAAGAAAAAAATGTTTTCTTAAAAAATATACATTTGGCATGAACCCATCACTTTTGGTGTGCAGCTTCGTACACTTGATAGAGACCTACAAATTTTTATGTACAGCTTGGTACACTCGGCATACACCCACAAAACGTTCAACATCATTACATATTGCGCACGCTAACATCATTCCAGTAATACGACACTTTACAAAACATTTCATGCACCGGAGCTTAAGTCGCTGCTAGCTTACAGACTTTTCAAGTTGCTTTAAAGTAACTTCACGTCTCCCGAAGGTACAGAGCCTTATACTGCTTTATACTGATAAATATCTTGTGATTATCCTAGCTTACATGCTTTTCAAGTTGCTTGTACCAAAATTTTGCATCTCCTGAAAGAAAAGTTTCTTAAACTTCCTTGTACGGATAAATACCTTGCGAAAACATTCCACGTTAAAACGTGCAGCCATACCCCATGACCAGATTTTCCATAAAATCCTTACCTTTTTGGAAACAACGACCACAAAACATGGGCGGGATCATTTAAACACATACCACTTCATTCGATGAGCCTATTAGGACATTTCGTCTGTGACGTATTAAGTCCGACTACCCACCTACTCCCGCTTCGCCAAACAAAAATACTGTCATCACACGTAAATATTCGCATAAAATTCCGCTAACACACTCGAAGACTGACTCACTATATTGTCTTATTGAGTGTTCATTTCACTTGAGGCCAGGAGACGAGGTGCTAGACCCAAATGCAGCAGTACTTGGTGTAGCAGCCACTCGACTGTGGGCGAAGACAGTTCCCCTGACCTCTCCCAACCACAAGTATTTATAGGCTTCAACAACTTGGAAGTCAATCATGCAGTCTGCTCAACACAGTACAAACACCTTACCATTCACTATGTTAGTGTAATGGTTGTACTTCAGTAACTCACATATTACAGCCACTTATTTCAGTTTTCATGCGTGACGAAACATACACGTGTAAAAATACTGAAGAGATTCGACATTATTTCGGTGCCCCACTGCAGCGCCAACATGCCAAAGAACAAAGCACAGTTACACCAGTCTTTACAAGCCAAACCAACAGGCTGCCACAATTCTGGCACCGCGCCTGATAACGAGTTCGTACTCACAGATTATGGTCCACACTAAACAGCGAAATAGCTCCCAAAGTAATGACAACTTAGAAGTTCACAAAAAAAAATACCTAACATCTCCAGTCACAACCAACACGTTTTTATGAATATGTTTATAAAGCCGCGGCCAGTTTCGGACCCAAGGTTAAGCCATATTCAGGCAATAATAAAGCAAGAAAGTGAATACATACAGAAAATAAATTTTTAGTATATTTACTTTCTTGTATTATTACGGCCAGATGATGGCCCAAACATGAGGCCGAAAATAGTCGCTGCCTTAGAAACACATTCATAAAAATGTGTTGGCTTTGAGAGATTCTTTTAGACTTATTTTAATGGGTGATAAACCAGCAGGGATGTTCCACATAAAGTTCACAAATTCACACCACTATATCGTACCAGTGTTTGGCATAAATTGTCTGTTTAATTCTGAGAGGTTTTTACGTTAAAGAGAGACATATACAAGGAAAACAGAACGATACAAATAAAATTTTCGTACAGTTTTTCATAATGAAAACCTTCGAAGCTTGGACCGAGTAACAGGAAAAGTTCGTGAACTATGGGAGCTCTCGGCTTACCTATAAGAAAGACCCGTATTCCTGTCATTTTAATGTTACGATATGTAAAGACGATGTCCAAAATGGAATCTCTCTCACAATGTACAGTTCTGCAACAACGCAATATAAGCGTTCTTGTGGGACTGCGCATTGTGAAAAGAAATCAAGTAATGAAGAACAATAAAACCACCTAGCGTAAACCTAAAAAATCCTTTACATTGGCCTTTCAAATCGCGTTACAGCCAAAACACGTAAGTTTCGATTATGCAAACAGCGTTCACCTATTCATCAGTCGCTTTGGAGTCAAGTCCCGTTAACGAAACGCGCGTAAGAACAGAATTGACTACAGGCCTACGACAATTAACACTCTTGCGAATTTTGTCATTATGATAAAGGGATACAAAAACAATAAAAATTTCGTTTTTAGACGCTTTTCGCAAAATTGCGAAAAGCGACTAATAGCTTCTCATGTCTGTCAGTCCGCCGGTCCGCCCGTCCGTCCGTCTGTCGACATGGAACAACTCGGCTTCCACTGGAAAAATTTTTCGCGAAATTTGATATTTGAGGATTTTCGAATATCTCTCAGAAAATTCAAGTTTAATTAAAATCGGACAAGAAAGAGGGGTACTTACCATGCAGACCAATATACATTCTTTGTCATATCTCGCTCAATTCTTCTTAGAGTAAAAACTGTTTCGGACAAAAGTTGTAGAGAAAATCGAAACACGCATTTTGTGCTTAATGCCTTTTTTTAAAAATGGTGCCGCTTATGAGATAATGTGGAAAAACGTTGTAAAGCGGGGCACGCCATAGATGACAATATGGCCTGGATAATTTACCTGTGTTACAAGTATTGGCTGCAATATTTCTTCACAGTGTTTCTGTTTTCACGAACATCTCCGCGGGTAAGCCAAAGCATGCTATTTAGGGTCCCAAGCCGTTGAACTTCTGTTGTAAAGAGTTGGCAGAATACTCTCACATTAACAGTCATGAGAAGCGGCAAAGGCTGTGACAGGATATCAAAACTCATCTTAGGGAAATTGACTTTGGTCAATATAAAACTGATTTATATGGCTCGGGATGGAGTCAAATAGACCATGCCGTAATGAAAGGTAAAACAATCCCTGTCTTGCATTACGTGGTACGTGTGTCGGCATGATGATGAACTAACAGGTCGAAACGTGTCGCTTTATTAAACACTTAAGACACTTTAAAAATTACTTGTGTTGACTATTTCTTATATATCAATTAGGTGAAGGAGAACTGTCTCGTCCTCACAGCGTGCAGATCGACTCCAAAGTCCACCCAACCTCTTATTCAACGGGCACCAGCGGCCCTTTCCCAGGTTATAAAACGGCCAGAGCGTGAAGCCGACCACATACTTCCATCTAGTTCCGAGGTACGGCTGAGTTAAGCTATAATTCCACCCCCGATACGCCTTCATGGCATGCACAGGGACAACTGCTATTCATTCTTCACTAATTATCCTATCATTCGATGCTGCATAGGCTGGGCTACTGCTAGAGTTTTTAAATAAGCCATAAATAGGAAAATACTTAGACTTATACAACGAAATAAAATACAATTTTAAGCGATGAATAATTCGGGCTCAAATAATGTTCGATGTTACAGGCGTTTACATTCGAAACTCTCACACAAACTCGTAAGCTGAAATGCAGTTAATTGTTGGATTATACGCTTTAATTACGTAATTACTACATCAGCGACATTAAATTTGTGGGAATGTAAAACTGTAAGTTTCATGATTTCCTCCTGAAAATCAATGTTTAAAGTTCTTACACAAAATAAATGGACAACAAATTTGGAGAAATCAATTTCTCTCCATTGTGATTAGTTGCAATGCATAGTTCGTAGAGAACCCCACAATTCATTAATCATTCACACAGTCTGCTTTTACTCCCTCCGTTTCACACAGTTCTTACAGGAACTGAAGTTTCTTCATGGATATTTCAATAACTTCTGATATGATTCAGTAAGGAAAATATCCAAAACGCAAGAATCATGTGGGATCCAAAATAAACTGCGGTGGCATAGACTTTTTATAATTACGGCAGCAGCACACATGTGTTTTCTCTCAGTCAGTGACCGTGCAGTTGCAAGACACACGGTCTCAGACCGAGCGTCTGGCCGTGGGTTAGAACCACTTCCAATAAAGTTGCATGAGGCTGTAAGGATAAATGAAGAAGTCCCGCTGCGCCTATGTGAAATATTCAGCGTCACTTAGGATTGTTTCTCAGTTACAACAAAAAGAAGGAAAGAAACATACGATTAGGAAGAGGGCAAAAATTATGAAAATAAAACCAAATGGAAAGGAGATAAGGAATGGAAAATAGATGGCAATCAAATAAGAAAGAGGGAAATAAATGACAAAAAGTGGCTAAAGAAGGGAAAAGAAAGGACAGAAAATGTAAGGAGAAACAGAAACAAATGCAGAGAAAATCGAAAGCGAAGAAAGAAGGGAGGGTATGGTATAGGATTACGGAAAGGAGAGTTAATAAAAAGGAAGAAATGTGAAGAAGCAGCATAATAATATAAAAACCCACAGGAAAAAAGAATAAGAAACTATGAATAAAAGGACAGAAAACAGGATAAAATATTGTACGAAAGACTGACTGAACGTACCCTGACATTTTGCCAGCATCAGATGGAATTTACTGCCTATGATTATAATGATTACAAAGTAGGCGTGAAAAAGTGCACTGAAGCACAGTCCACAGTCTGCAAGTACGTGTTTGCAGTTCTTCAATTCTGAATCGTCCGGCTGTTTATTTCCTACATACACAAATTTACTCTTGACAGAACTAATCACGACTAAATATACTGACGGCATATTTCATTAAGTATAAATTCCAGTGAAGAATGTTTCAAATGAAAGTTTCGTGTCTCAATTAGGGCTATTTAATATCATGCCTTGTAGTCGCGTTCGTAAAGCAAATGCGAAGAGCATCGCATTTCTGTCTGCCTGTCTGTCTATCCGCATGTATCAGAGCAAACTCCATCGGGAGGAATGTCTGAAATTTCTCATCTGGAATTTTTACTCGTACTTGTCTACACGTTCCGATTTTGGTTAAAACTGGAAAACAATAACACACTTTCAGGATAACCTTTGTGCGTCTATTATCTTTCCCCATTATGGTCTTTACAATTAAACAAACTGTGTTCTCTGCAAGGTAAGTACTGAGGCCAAAGAAATGGTTTTTATAATTAGACAGTCTGGGTTCTCTACGATGTACGAAATGAGGCTGAAAAACAGGTGAGCACATCGAGCATGATCGATTGAAAAATTCGAGTATCGCTGTTTAAGAGACATCGAATGTAATCTCACGGCTTATATCTCGATGACGATCGATCGTAAATGTGTTTCTCAGACATGGAGAAATCCTACCGGTAATGTTAAAACAGTATCAAAGACGTAAACGTCTATGCAGAATAACTTGGCAGACGTTCCAGAAGGGTAACGCTCTGCGAACATTTCGTAACTTGTGTAAAATAACCGACCACGTCTGAGGTAAACTGTATACAAATTGTGGTTAGAAGGCTCTGTTACCGACGGAAATAAAATTCCCACGACCTACTCATATAAGAGTGTAGAATCTCCCACACACAAAAAAATGTAGTAAGCTACTGAACCCTCCAACAAAAAGGTACAAAAAATGAAACTTACCAATGGACAGACAAGCCTAACTTATCAATACTTTCGCTTTGTGCGCAATGTGAATAGACTAAATAGGAAGCAGATACTGGTGAAGAGAATGGCAACGGTAAATTCCCCATGCGGAAAGATCGGGTGGAGGTAAACCCGCGCCACAAGTTGGAAAATCCGACGGGCTTTACCTGGCAATGTACCAAATTACAAAGGCGAAAACGGTGTTAAGATAGAGCTAGGGTTGATTTTGCGCTATTTGTCGATGTTGTTTAAACTTCGCAAGTTATAGGGCTATGTGGAATCAAACGGTAAGACAATGCAAGATGTTTGAGAACACATTTTGAGAACCAGCAATGAGTGTCATAATATTCATCCAGCGTCTGAAGATATTAAAAACGTCGGTTATGATAGGTAGCAGTCAGACAGAAATTCGATGCGTGTACTGCTTATCTGGGTCTAGAGGGTTTCCGCTCCGTGCCAAGCAGAGATCTCGCGTAAGTTAATCACTTTCCTTTCGTACGCTATTTCAGAGTGGAATGAAATCACCAAATATGGCGATGACATGTGGTGCACTCATATTTGGAAATGCTGTTTATTACAGATTATATCTCATTATTTCTTATGTTTTATGTTAATCTTTTAAATGCCGAATTAAATCCCATCTGCCATCTGCTGGTATTATTAGGAGCTCACCATATTTTCCAAGTTAGTAGGGTAAAGGTTAATTCTAAGGTTGATATTATTCCTCTGTTTGAAATCGGACGCTTAATTTGAATCATTTTTTATCGTTGCACCGTGCATTCTATGGATTATTTAATTACACACACCAACACACACACACACACACACACACACACATATATATATATATATATATATATTATTTAAGAAGTCTAAAATTTACATTAAAACATTTAAAACGCTCCTACATGTTTCGATCATACGATCATCCTCAGGGAGCATATATTGTTCCTTGCTGAAGTTATAATTTAAACCATTCAGTGAATTACTTCGTTAACTTGGTGCTGTGGCAGCATGTCTGTAAATAGACATGCTGCCACAGCACCAAGTTAACAAAACGAAATAATTCACTGAATATTTTAAATTATAACTTTAGCAAGGAACAATATATGCTCCCTGAGGATGATCGTGTGATGGAAACATGTGGGAGCGTTTTAAATGTTTTAATGTAAATTTTGGACTTCTTAAATAATATATATTTATATATATATATATATATATATATATATATATACATACATATGCATTTGTTGGTGTGTGGAATTAAATAATTTGAGTCATCTTTGAGTGTTAGGGAGAAACAAATTCAAAATTTGCAAGCTGATGTGGGTAACACAGTGATGTAACACACGTAAACACTTCCCCAGGCTTTGCATTAATTGGACGAAAAAATATACCATTTTACAATAATTCTTATTTTCTTTAAAATATCCCTGATATAAGAAATTCTTCACATGACATAACGTTAACAAATTTTTGTCCCCGCATACTTCAGTTGAACAGAGAAGGACTGTGTTAATACGATAACTACTGTAAGCCTTTTGTAAGCTGGTTTACTGTAAGCCCAACAAGCGACAAAAACGGAACAGCATTTCATTATTAAAATTTACTTTTGATAATGTCTAACAGATTTTTACGACACTGACTTAGCAAGACAGTGGTGTTATCACCTTCGGATCGCACTCAAAATCTCTCCTCTTGATATCATGATGTATACAAATGCGATTGTGATCTTTCAGAGCTTGGCGGCATTCGAATTTGTATTTATTAAACCGCCCAAGTGCAATTATCGTTGGCATCTGTGAATTTCTCCCCTCCTCCCGCCCCTCTGTATCCGTCGTCTACCCTCAACTGTCCTATTCCTCACTATACACTGTTCTTATAGTAACACCAATGCTTGAAATGACTGGAAGATATTCAAAAGCTAGGGAGGAATCATAGTTACATTCTTGGAAACACTAGCAAACATGGACTAAAAAGTGAAGTGGCGAGAATGAATTACATGTGGCCTTTGAGTGTACATTTCACGCAAATTCATACCTTTTACTCCGCATGTACGAATCCTCAGAATAGCCGCCATAAATACGAATTATTATTATTATTACTGGCATAACATAGACTAAAAATTCCAGACAATTTCCTCTTTAAAAATCGGTTCGGACATCAATTTTGTGTCTCAGAAAGAGGATATGGCAGGGAAAAAGAGAACTTTTGGTAACCCTGCATTTCGGAGAATAAAATGGCAGGAGTTTCTATTCTACTCCTATGTTATGTTGCGTGAAAATCAACAGGCAAAGAAATGACAAACAAATGCGTTCCACGTCATCAGTCACTGCAACACGCGACTCGACAACTCTAGTCAAGAGGGTAAAGTACTTTCTACGACGTATCAACGGTAGCATTAAAGTTAGAAACTTCTGTCTGTATAAAGCGTATGCATAAGTGCAAATGGCCCAGGCCTCACCTTTGTAAAAATTAATAGAGACTGTAGTCTGAATCAAATGACTACGAAGGTAGTCCTGTAGGAAGTCCAGCTGATCTAAACACGAAAACAAGAGCGGAAACGCGTACTGAATTTTCATATTTTGATTTCGAAGAACTTAATGCTTCATATTCATTTACTGCAAGTAGGGGTTAAATACTGTGATGCTCATAATGATATTCGAGAGTTTCTAAAATACAATGCACCACTTTAGGGCGAGATGTTGTACGCACACAATTAACTAGAAGCATCTCTGTAAACATGAGTCCTTGGACCCTTCGTCTGTGAGTTATCGCCCAGTTTATTATGGAAGCAGAAGGGAAGAACAGTGTAAATCCTTCCGCAGGAATGTGCTTACTTACAAATCGCCGAGTCCATCGCTGAAGATCACTATTTTGACAACAATACATTTTTAAAAAGAAGTTCAAATTTTTCTCCTTGTGTTCCTACATTGCGCTGCACTTCTCAATGAGGCCTGTCGCAAGCATTGCAAAACTTCAGGCATGTTACGCATTAATGCGCCTCTTTCTTGTACCGTCAGTTGTAGTTCCGCCACATAATTAACCGCCGTCACATACATACACAGTATGGCAATGATGGCTCCATAAATAACTATCCAACTGGCTTAAGTCATGTGATATTGAAGGTCATGCCAACGGTCCGGATTGATCTATCCTTCATTTCTTATATTTGTCGTTAACAAGAATTCCAACAGTGATGTAAAACGAGATACAGCACAATTTTGAAATGTGCCATCCCTGTTGTGTGTATAAATAAATAGGTACAGATATTTAGTCAATAACACAACAAATATTTCTAATGATGTTTATTAGAGGACGCTAACAACTACATGTTTCGGCCTATTCCGGCCATCATCATGTTTACATCCGAAAGAGTATTAGTGTTTATAAGATTTATGCGGTTATGTAACGATGGTGAGATCTCACCATCTGTGGTTTTGATTATTACTACTATTAAGAGACGTGGCTGGGGGGGGGGG
>Ga0136643_10008488_pt1 | contig 15023 bp, 8 predicted proteins | sample TergutLab28metaG_FD_96883 | JGI IMG/M metagenome (GOLD analysis project Ga0136643, IMG submission 96883) | Labiotermes labralis P1 segment gut microbial communities from Petit-Saut dam, French Guiana - Lab288 P1 (version 3) (version 3) | ecosystem: Host-associated > Arthropoda: Insects >... | reverse complement strand
TTGTTTTGTCTCCGGGTCATAGTGATATAATCAGGTTTCGTCCATGGTCACCAATCGCGACAGGAAATCATTTGGATCGCGCCGAAAAAATTCCAGATGTTGTTCAGACGACGGGCACCGTTGAAGTTTTTGATCCGCGTTCAGGCATTTCGGGACCCACTTCGCGGAGAGCTTCCGCATGTCCAAGTCTTCATGAATGATGGACCCAGCCGGCTCACGTGAGATGCCCAGTTGCTCAGCTGTTGATTTAGCCGAAATCCGGCAGTCTTCCAAGACCTCTCGAATTTGATCAGTAATCTCCGAATCTCCGAGGTGGTCACTGTTTTGGGTCGTCCAGGACGAGGCGCATCACAGGTGGAAAAGTCACCACGTTTAACCTGGGCCACCCAGTTTTTGACGGTGGCATACGATGGTGCATGTTCCCGTAATGTTTCTATCAGAATGACGTGAATTTCCTTAGGCGCCTTGCCTTGCAGGGGGAAAAAAAACTTGATGCCAGCTCCTGACTCCGTGTTGTTGAAATCGCGCGCGTCGCCTGACATGCTTCCATTTAGCCTCTGTAACAAGAAGAGACTTGCAATTCGGCACATGAACAAGCCCCTCTTTCCAACGACACTCTCGATTCCGTCCTACGACACCGGGAAGTAGGTCGGGCTAAGGACTTATCAGCACCCCCTTGTATGTGGCAAATTGAACATCGTAACCCCTGAAACAGATACTGCTGAGCACAGTTGCTCTTCTGGAGTGTTTGCTTTCTTTAACTTTAGTTTAAAATGTAGCTTAAATCGTTTTGTTTTTCTTTATAAATGCCCCCAATCTCTGTATCCAGCATACAATATTACATTCTTTTTCAGGTGGATCAGACATGAAATCATGTGTCTCTTTTCAAAAAAATCAGAGAACTTTAATCAGCAACGTCAGTGATAAAGGACATGATGTGCTGGTGAAGGTTGCTTATAAGGCAAGTGCATTTATGTTTCTGTAAGAAAGGTGTGTGACCTGAAGCTCTTTAGACTTTGGTGTTTCATGGATGACTTACCTTCTCTTGCTTGCTTTTCATATTGGAGCTAAACTACATGGTTAATAATTATGTTATTTTCCACATTTCAACTGTTCGTCCCCAACTTTCAGTGGTACACTGGTGGCCTTGAAATCCTATTGAAATGGCCAAAAGGGTAAGACTATTGGAGAATTTGATAGATCAGGCATATATATAGACACACACACACACAAAACCATAGCATTTGTTCATACTATGAAAGCCACATGGTTTTACTGTAGCTATATGAAGCATGGTTCTATACAGGAATCAGAAGATGGGTGGAGCAACTTGCCAGCAGAAGCTCTTCTGCTTGTCTTTAGTCGCCTACCAGTCCAAGATCTTGGCAGAGTGGCTCAGGTCTGCCAACACTGGAACCTTGTCTCACAATTCCCACACCTTTGGCAGAAAGCAGAATTCAATATAAGTCAAGCATCAAGGTGAGTATGAAAGATCAATAAAAATGATCAGAAGTGCCTTTCTATACAGTGCTGCTGTGTAAACTCTTGGCATAGATGTTTGCACTCCTTCACAACTAGAAAGCTGGATGTCCGTGACTGTGGAATTCTTATTTTTCCCTAGTCCAGCCAAGTGAACCGCGGTAGCACAGTGGTTAAGGTGCTGTGCTACAAATCGGAAGGTCGCTGGTTCGATTCCAGATGGTATCACTGGAATTTTTCATTGACATAATCCTTCTGATGCACTATGGCCCTGGGGATAAAAACGGCCAGTGCGTAAGGCTGACAACCTTACCACCATTCTGGGCCATTGTGGCATAATCTGGAAACCTTAACTTCCAGGAACCCTCTGGGCACCTCGGGCCTGTAATGGGACTGATTTACCTTTACCTTTACCTTTACCATCCAATTAAATGAAAGAACATACGTAGTTTTGAAATCTTTGATTTAGAAACCCTACTTTAAGAGATCATGCGATCCATGTTAATACAGGAAGTACAGATTATGAAAGGGTCCTTGACTTTGTTTATGAGTATAGCTCATTGTTGGGAAAGAAATGTCAGAAAGTGGAAACCAGTGGAGTACACATTTCTTTGTGATGTTTGCTTTACTACTGTGCATACCTCATGGGGGTTTATGTTCATTTATTGTACATGAGAACATTTTGCTGTAAAGCTAATCACACTACAGATGTGATCTTTGTAGTTATTGTTCTTCATATGCATATTAAAATGTTGAAAGTTTTAAAATGACTGCAAGTATTATAGTACACAGTGAAAACATATTTGCGTATTTGTTTTGTTAAATATCCACTGTATCAAGGAATGTAAAACATTCCTGCTATTAATGAGATTTAAATCTTATGCTGCATACATGTTCTTATCCTACCTTCCTTTTCTCAAGCAGATGTAATAGGATTATGATGTTACTACACTCTGTGTGTGTGTGTGAAATTTTTATCCAATTGAAAAATTTTCATGAAATGTGATATCTCCTTTTTCCTTTGGTGTCCACCCCATTGTTAAGACTATCAGTTGCCCACAGTCAGTAATAACATGTCGTGGAAGGAACAATTATGACAACTTAGGCTTCTAAGATATTTCATAGTAGTAGGTCTTTGACAAATGTGCAATTTTTGTTAAGGCTTATTTTTTACATTTTTGACAGTGATCATGCATGCATTTTCTTTGGCAACTGGTGGTGTTTGCAGGTGATAACTTGTGAACCAGTGGAGCTAGGCGTATGGAACTTGGAATATGTAGACCATAAGGAGTGCCCACCAACACATTATGTATGAAAGAATATTTGTAGGTAAAAAATTACTAACATGGTCCCATTGCAAAGCTTTGAGGTTAAGTCTGAAATATTTAATGTGAACTGATTGTGTATTTAAATAAGGTCTTCAAAAATTATACAAAATAACAAGGATGACAATAGTAATAGGTCTTGAGGACTAGAAATTTATGTAATAGGAAGTTAGTCTATGAGTTTGTGTAGAACTACTTGTCTGTGTGACCAGCCATTTCTGAGGACAATAATTATGTTTATTTTATCGTAATGTAAGTAATGAGAATTATATCTTGTCAACGTCACCAATATCATTTTAGAATGATTACAAATTTAATAATCATCGGAACTCTTACACAATGACAGTTGAAAATGTGTGGTAGAAAAATGGAGAACAAAATACTGTAACAGATGTGCTTAAGTGAATGACTGTTTCGAAAAACATTGTAGAGATAGCATGAAACTGTAGTAGGCCCATGGCGTAATAGTTGGCAGGGTGATAAAGAAGGTGAAAAGCCATATGTTTACCTAGTAACTCTCACTGTTGGTTTCCAGTATCAGATGTCTTTGAAACGTGTGTAGTATATGAGTGTGAGGCATGTGTGCAAAGAGATGGGTAAATGAACTTCACACTGTATGCTGTGCTACCCCATTCACTTTATGAAAAAAAAAATTATAAATATGGTGATGTATTCTGACAATTTGTGTGACGCAGGGCACAACTTCAGAAACTAAGGTGGTTTAATTAATCAGCAACAGTGGTGGTGGTGGTGGTCATAGTAGTATTAGCAGTACAACTTCTCCACCTCAACTGACTTGTATTGTCTTCTAACTTCTATAGGTCATGCATTCAACCAACTCCTGTAGGGTTGATAAACTACATCTTGCAACACCATATGCAGCATCTCAAGTTTGTTGTATTCAAGACTGACAGCACAGTGGAGTCTGCACAGATGGCCTGTCACATCCTATCTAGTGTAAGAATCTGTGAAACATGGTGTCTGATGAAATTGATGGGTCTTGGGTTATTGTATAACTACAGAGGTTGTGTGACATGAAATGATTTTGAAAAGTTATTCACTCTGCCTTCTAAAGTGTACCTACATTTATGTTCTTGGGAATGAACATTCTGAGTAAGAGAAGGAACAGAGTAGAGAAAATCACATTTTGATAGTTTCATTATTTGGTTTTGGACCTGTCAACATTACTTCATTAAAGAGAGGAGGCTCTTACATGTATATGTGATAGAGAAAAACATTTAGTATTTTACTGCAGACTGCGTTACAAGTCGGAAGGCCGCGGGTTCGATTCCTGATGGTGTCATTGAAATTTTTCATTGACATAATCCTTCCGGCCACACTATGGCCCTGGGGTTGACTCAGCCTCTAACAGAATTGAGTACCAGGAATATTTCCTGGGGTGTAAAGGCAGCCAGTGCATAGGGCTGACAACCTTACCACCTTCATGTCGATTGTCTGGAAATCTGGGAGCCTCAACCTCCTGGAACCCTCTGGGCCTGTCCAGGCCTGTCATGGTATTGCTTTACCTTTACCTTATTTTACTGCAGAAAATTGAAGAGAAGAGACATAGTTGGGAGAATAGTATTAATAGGAATTTAACTCAAAAATGCTGTAATGCTTTTGAGTATATCCCACTGGCTTATTATGGGATCCAGTGGAAAGCCTTTGTAAATTTTGTAGACTACCTTAAGGTTATATCAATGGGAGGAATTTCTTGACCAGCTAAACAAGATTGATATGGTGCCATGGAGTTAAAAGTTCTTACAGCAACTTGTCTGTTTAGCTGGAGACCTGCTCCCTCAGGACACTGGCTGTCATTGGCTCAGCTCAACCCACGTTCCTTGATGTCGACGAACAGTCATTCGTCTCTGCACTGACAGTTGTATTCAACCATTCGCATGTTCTTAGTTCATTAATCATTGATAATACACCTGTGGATGATACATGTTTAGAGGTTCTTGCCTTGTCCAACTGTCAAACCCTAGAGCTGCTTCAAGTGAAGAGTTGTCCTGGAGTATCACCAGAAGGTAAGCCTCCTCTCTCCATCCTAAGTGATGAGGAATATATGTATGCAAACATTCTGTCAAAATAGTGACTAGTTTATCACAAAGTTGCCTACAGGAATTAAGTCATAATCAGAGTACTTTTACCTAGTATTAATGAAAGAAAAAATTTCTGAATTTTCATGTTGCCTCTCTCATTCTCTGCAAGCAACAGCTGAGATCTATATTAAAAGACACCACAACTGCTGTCATGTCTCTTCCAATTTATCATTCATAATTTTCCTCTCATTCACCAATATATATATATATATATATATATATATACATGTCAGAAGCAGTTAAGTTACCACATAAGGAAAAAAAAAAACAAGTAATTATATATTATTCTTTTTGAGGTCTACTATTTCTGCCTTCAACTCAGCACCAACTTATTCTGAAGGTAATTCATTTGTTAACCGCAGAGTGCCACAAGGCTACACCTCATGTTGTTTGGTGGAGTGAATCAGGAATGCTGAGATGGGCAAGGCACATGTCTTTCAACAGTAGAACAGAAACAGTACATGACATACTGTGTTTGAAACTGGCTTATGTGTTACAGTTATCCTTATCCCATGATATACTTTGTTTGAAACTAGTTTATGTGTTACAGATATCCTTACCCCATGACATACTGTGTTTGAAACTGGTTTATGTGTTACAGATATCCTTACCCCATGATATGCTATGTTTGAAACTGGTTTATGTGTTACAGATATCCTTACCCCATGACATACTGTTTGAAACTGGTTTATGTGTTGTTACAGGTATCCTCACCCCATGACATACTGTGCTTGAAACTGGTTTATATGTTACAGATATTCTTACCCCATGACATACTGTGTTTGAAACTGGTTTATATGTTACAGATATCCTTACCCCATGACATACTGTGTTTGAAACTGGTTTATGTGTTACAGGTATCCTTACCCTTGCATGTCACTGTCATCACCTTCGGGAGTTGTCCCTCAGTTACGCGGTGTTGAGTGATGACTTACTACTTGTTCTGTCCTCAGCAGCACATGTTCATCTTGAACATTTACACATAGATGTGTACACAGAAAAGGACATGTTGCTACAGCAGATTTCACCACACTGTTGGAATGCCCTTGTTGGACATTCACCGGGCTTGGACATTGTCATGAATGTTTTTGTAATTCCTGATGAATCATTTGACATGCTGTTTATGTCCTTTATTCCTGTCACACATCTCTACTTTGGTGACTTTGTTCCAAACAGAGTGCTAAGTCACATCGGTACTCACTGTCCTAGACTGAAGGAATTGGTTGTTGGAGCAAATGGAAACTCTTTCATCAATGATGAACTTCTGAACATTGCAAAAAACTGTCCAGAACTGTCTTCTCTAGGATTAAGGGAATGTGAGGTGACATGCAGTGCATTTGTCAAGTTTGCTTATATCTGTGGCAGAAGACTTAAGGAACTCTGTGTCATGGAAGAATGCCTTGTTGAGGACTCACAGTATGACCTGACACAGGCTTGCAAGCAAGTCTCAGAACTAATAGGATGGGAATGGTTTCCAGAATGCATGCCAGTTTGGTGAGGCCATACTTCAAGATGTTAACACATGACCAGAGATTTCATGCCTCTGAAATTTAATTTAGAGTGTAATGCCTGAACTTCACACTGTGTGCTGGAACTTCTTCAATCACAGTGGAGGAAAGCATTTATATTATGGCCAGTATTACTGGTTACTTGATTATAGTGAACCACATAATATTTGGAATATGTGGAGAACCAGGATGACAATATTTGTCATGAAGCATTGTAAATGTTGCCATCTTGGATTACACTATGGAATTATTTTTTATGTTCTGTTGACCATGCATCTCTATATAATCTTGTAAATGAAACCAACTTGGTGCACTATATTCTGAGTATATTTTGTCAATTTTATTTATAACCTCTACATGTTTCGGACCTCCCAAGTCCATCATCAGGAGGAATAATTGTATTTGTATGACACTTGATATTTTGTTATTCTGTATAGCTGCATTATAAAGACATTTCAATTCAACCTATTTTAATACACAGTTCTGCATCTGATCATATTGTAAGTTGTATTTAATATGTTTTTAAACCGAGAAGTTCAAATAGTAAGTCAGTTATTAAGAAGGAGTTATTTTATCTGTGTTCAAAGTTTTGAAACATTCTACCTGTTTATAAGCACCTTGTGTATGGTCTTTAATTTTTAATTTATTTAATATTAAGTTCCTGAAAATATTCATTTGAGAATGGTACTTAGATATATAGTCAGTTGATCTCATTAACTTTATTGTCTTTTTTCATCATATGTATTGAAATTTAGCATGCTACATTTCAGGGAAAAATTCGGCCCACATTTTCAGGATAGCTTCTTCCAAAACAAAATGTGTGCAAAATAATAATGATTTACATTCTTATTAAGCAAGCTCTTCAAGTTTTATTTAGTTTTAAAAGCATACCCTTGGGAGCTTTCTCTTCCAAGGTCTGAATGGCTTATCAATGGACCAGGTGCCACTATAAGCACATGTGTTGACCAAATCTTAGTAATAAATAGTATGTGCACTTTTTAAAATATCTTGTGAAAGAGCATAGTAAGAAAAGCTGCTGGATGAGAAACACAAGTATGTCGAGAATTTTTAAACCCTGATGGCATATCAGTAAACAGAATTACCACTTAGAAGTAGACAGTTCAATTACAAGTACATGTTAGGCAATCTTCAAACCCTATAGATGCTGTTTAGATTTAAACAGGGCATGAGAATTCTGTAGTTAGGAAACACAAAATATTAGCATATTGACATAACAGGACTAAACATGCCATTTTGCCATCAAGAACTATGTATTATGGGATGGCAGATAATAGCTAATAGTTGTATAATTAAATGATATTGTATAATTTCACAACATAATAGTCAAAATGTGATGGAGCACCCTGTTACCATACATGTTAAACCTATGTCATGCTAATTATTAACAGGTCCACATAACCAAATGTGGACCAGGTAACTCAGTTGGTATAGTGACTGACTATGTGCTGGACGGTCCAGGATCGAATCCCGGTGGGAATGAGATTTTCCGCCTGTCCAGACCGGCCCTGGGGCACACCCAGCCCCCTGTAAAATGGGTACCTGGTGTTTCCTGGGGGTAAAGTGCGGCCAGGACGTGCTGCTGACCACTCACCCCCTTCTAGTGCCACAGTCATGGAGGATTAGAGCTATACCTCTACCCACCCTCTGGGCCACACCGGGCCAGTAACGGGATCACTTTACCTTTACCACATAACCAAATATTTATATATATTAATTGGAGGTAGAAAGGTAGATTGTTTCTGATATCTGAAACTGAGGGCACATGGTTGAAAAGGTACGTGGAAGCTTAAATGAGGTACATTACATAGGTACATACATATATACATACATATATACATTCCATAGATCCCTGAGGCTGTCACAAGACAATAGGATGTAGAACATGTCATAAGCATACAAAACATATAAAATTATTACAGTGTAAGGATTTACTACACAGTCATATAAGTCAGTAATGCATATCATATGTACATGCAAAAGTTCATCCATGGAGTAAAAGGAGTGTGCATATAAAAAATTTTTTAGGGCTACTGTAAACTGTGGCTTTTCATTTTTAAGGCTTGTAATACTTCATGGTAAGTTGTTAAAAATTCTGATCCCAGAGTAGGATGGGCCTTTCTGAAAACAGGACAGGTTAGCAACAGGTCTATGTAGATGGTGTTTATTTCTTGTATTTATACTATGTACTGATGAGTTGGTCTGAAATTTTTCCTGATTTCAAATTAAAAAAAAAAACTCATCAATGAGTATATATATATTGGCTTGGGGCTGTTAAAATCTCTAATTTTTTAAATAGCTTTCTACCTGAAGTTCTGCGGTGTGCACCCTTCATAATTCTGATTATTCTCTTCTGCAAAGTGAACATCTTCCTACTGTCTGAGGAATTTCCCCAGAGAATTATTGCATAACTTGCAATAGACTGAAAATAAGCAAAGTAAATTGATCTCAACGTATCATTATAACAGATATGATACTTTTGTCTAAACATATAACATGCTACACTTAGCTTAGGAATTATTTGATCAATGTGGTTCTTCCAATTAAGGTGACTGTCAATTTGTATACCATGAAATTTTAAATTTACTACTTCTTCTATACACTTATCCTTATGACTAATGGTCAGCGCACAGTATGGTTGATTTACTATTATAAATCTCATTATATTTGCTTTTTCCAAGTTTAAAACTAACACGTTAGCTGCAAACCATTCAATCATATGTGCTGAAACTAGGTTTGCTGATGTAGAGAAATCTATAAAATTTCTATTAGAGATTATAACGCTAGTGTCATCAGCAAATAGTATTGGTTCTGTAATGGTATTTATTTGCAATGGAAGGTCATTTATATAGACCAAAAATAGTAGGGGGCCTAAAATGGACCCTTGAGTGACAGGCATATTGATTATTTCGGCCTTTTTGACTGTTCATACATTCCAATGTGGCAATAGGGAAATGAATTTTGGTTCCTGTGAAGGGCAGAAACTGACTGCATTGTTATGGACTACAGTGTAATTCACTGTAGTGTATGATGACAGCAGGTGCCACAGGAGAAAGGAAATGGACTAACAGGTTTTGATATGTGTGTGTGTTTATATATATATATATATATATCTTGCCCTGGTATTATGTTGCCTACAGTTTCTGTCTATATGACAAATATCCGTCACACAAATATTAGTAATTTTGTAGGTGGTGCAGGCAACTTCGGCAAAATTTGGTCTGCATGCAGGCAACATGAAATTCTGTACACAGACGAAGACTAAACAAGTACACATATAATTATATGTATAATTTTAACTGTTTTATTTGTCTGTATGTCATGTGCAGTAGAAAAATATTCATAGGAAAAAATAATTAAAACATTGAATTAACAACCTAGGCTAATGTGTTGTTATTTTTAGCACATAATTTACAAAAGTAAATTAGTAATGTACTATGTCTCCATAGGTGGTATTCAGATTTAGGCACCTGGGCCACCATTTATTGAAACTAGGTGACTTTGATCTCTGTTAGCAAGGTACTGGACTGTGTTCAAAGTGAGGGGCTGCTGGATGCTGAAGTGATGGTTGCACACAAGATTGGAAATGGGAGGGTCACTGTGGTGCCTGCCCTAATGTACTCTACTCTTCTCTATGTCTACGTAAATAAACAGTTCACAATTTCTGCAGACTTCTATCTTGGCTTTCACAGGGAAAGGTTAAAAGATGTGTTCTTACTTCAGATGTCTCCATGGGCAACATAACACTGCATTAGAGCCAACATGTTGCATCTGAGCTATAAGTAGGCCTGGTGTATATGACACTTTGTCAAACATAGGTAGTAAAAATTACTTTATTTAAAAAAATAGAAATATGTTACTTTATTTACTTTATAATTTACAATTTGAGTAAAATACAAAGAGTTAAAAATGGCAACTAAATACTACACTATCTTCATTTTAAGTCTGGCACTACCAATTAAATCATAAAATTAATATCTGTTGGTGGACTTGCGATTAATATTTTCCACAACTTTACATATTATGTTTAACAACATGGGTACTGGCGACGTACAAGACACTTGTTAATGTGTGTTACAACATATTAGACTGACATTTTCATTGCTTTGTCACAGATGACAGCATATTTTTTTACACTGATGTTACAAACATTTGTCACTTTCTGCAGCTTCCAATAATCCAATGAAGTGAAATGTCACATTCACTTCATATTTTATCTACTCATATTTGGGTCTTCATAATATTAATGTTGAAAATATTTGTGTCATAATTATTTGCACTGTGGGTGACAAAAATCAGTACAAAATCCAGCATCTCCTAAGAACATATAATTTGTATTTTATTGTGTGCAACTCCTAATATTCATGGGGAATCAGCATGCTGAAACTAAGGTAACAAGGTACTATGGATGGCTCATAGCTCCATTATGAAGCACATTTCAAATACAAAGTAAAGGTATATACCATCAATCACAACTCTAAATGTCATTTCCTATGTTACACACAACATGTTTCAGTCTTTTTTAGCTATTATCAGGTATATTAAATCACAAAATATTTAGAGGAAAGAATAATTGCAACAGTAAATTTCAAGTGATGGAATACTGAAAAATCGTTGCAATTATTCCTTTCGCTAAGTATTTTGTGACTTTATCTACATGATATCCAAAGAGATGGAAACATGTAGTATATAATATTTTAAATAATTATTAGAGATGTGATCAATAGCATATACCTTTATTTATTTGTATTTTCCATGTCATTAATGATGGACCTAAGCATGTAAAGAGTTTTGAGTTCATATATTAATAAAGCATCTAGAAGCTACAGAGAGTGACATAACTACTGTTAAGTAATAGTTTTTAATATGTAAATTATTACTACACACAAACTACTCACTCCACAGTATATCCAGTAGACAATACACAAGTGGTGGCAGTTGCTATAAAGCAAATATGTGGTATGTGACTTCAAAGTATCATGTAAATGTTAATTTTTTAATATGTAGAAGTTATCAGAGACTTGTTTCCAGTTTGCATTAGTTTTATTATCAGTCTCTAGCTGACTGATAAAAACAAACATTATATTTCTGAACCATGTTACAAGATAGCAGGACATCAGTGTGAACCTAACTGTACATTAAGACTATTAATGAAGATGCTGTTTGACTGGGATAAGAATTCTTTTTGGATTTGTCCACCCTTGGAGTGTAGGGATCTCATTACCCAGCATTTTGGCATCATATCGCAGTAGAACGCAATCCTCATCTACACCATTGCAAAAGCCTTGAAGCTCATAAGAATCTCATTCCTTACCTATGTGTTTCATTAGTTTGAGTTGCGGCTGGTAATCACATATAACTTTAAAGAACAGCTTGTCAGAGGAAATTATTTTACAAATTAAACATGTGAAACTGGACTTCTGCAAAAGATCTTTCATATATTCCAAATTCCAATATGCAAATATGAAGGAATTTGACGTTCAGGTGACCGTGTATGTGATAAATTCTTATAATAAAACCAAATAGATGCACTAATTTCTCAAATTTATTTTCAGAATAAAACTCTACATGTTTTGGACAGTTCCTCTGTCCACCTTCAGGAGTTTTTCACTGTACACACAGCAGTGGTATATGTCATACAGGTTTGTTGACAGTAATCTGTCAGCAAATCTGTATGACATACCATTGCTGACAACTAAATTTTAGCAACAATCTTGAGTGTTTATATGACACTGTATTAGAATAGTGAAATAAATGTGGTGGCAGTGGGACATACATATAGCTAAGATAGGACAGAGAAGACACGCGTACAGAATTCTGGTGAAGAAGCCTCCTGGAAAGTAGCCACTTGAAAGACTCAAAAACAGGAAGGAGGAGAATATTAAGATAGTTCATGGGAAAATAGTTTGTGAATATGACAGTGGATGGAAATAACAGCAGCATGGTAAGTGGTAGTTAGCAGTGTTCAGTCTCCAGGTTCTACTGTAGACAGTTGATATAAACACACGAAATGAATAATTTAAACCAGTTTTTTGGTCTGGATGTACATATGGGAATGCCAGTTAAACCATATGTATGGCCTACATACAGATTCATTACTAAGTGATCTTCTGCTGAACATTTCTGCTTACATAAGAAGGTAATATTCAGTGCAGAGGACAATGGTGTACTCAGCTTTGCAGAACAACAACAATAAGATGAGGAAGATGATGAAGAAAAAATCAAAATGAAAAAGCACCAGTTTAACCAATGCACCTGCCATAATAAAAAATACGGCTATTCTGAAATAAACCGAATACTGCGCATGACAGCAGTAAAATGTAAAGTGCTAACAACGTAAATATATAAAAAAATATTTTATTTTGTCATAATTGTATCTTTTATACACATACAAAATTCAATTCCTCCCTAACCACTAAGGTATACATTTACATATATAGATGTAAAGCTGTACAGTCTCTTGATTGAAGCACAAATGCATTTACTCGTTAAGTGGAGTGGTTTACTTTATATTCTCTGTTACACCTGCGTTTTCAATATAGCTAGTATTCGGCTCACTATAAGGCCAGACAGATGACTAAAGTGATGAAGTAAAATGTTTATGTACCTTTTCCACTTGTTCTTTTGAGGTGTGATTATCAAGAAAACACATCGAAAGAGATTTTTATTATGGTTTTCAAGAAGATGTGTGTACTTACAATATTTAGTCCAATAACTGCACATGTAACCATAAATGTTCGTTATTTTGTCATGCTCTTCATATGTTAGAGCCCCCGCGGGCCATCGTGAGGGAGGTCATTTACAAGGGAGTAAATATGTAATAAATGCTGTTGTTAATGTTCATATATGCAGTTAAAATACAATGTTATCAATAAATTAGTGCTAAACATGTACAAAATGTAGATTAATTACAATTATTTTACATCTCTTGACAATTTTATGTTTAACTGCAGACAAGCATTTCTGTCACTACTGTCCTCTTCATTCCAAGGGCCGCTGTTGTGTGTTGATGAACTCGGTGATCCACTATAGTATAAACATCAACACACAACTGCAGCTATAACTCACTTGGAATGAAGAGGACAGTAGTGGCAAAAATGTTTGTCTACAATTAAACATAAAATTGTAAAGAGATGTAAAATACTTGTAATTAATCTACATTTTGTAAATTTTTGCACTACTTTAATTGATAACATATTTTAACTGCATATATGCACATCTTTGACAGCATTTATTACAGATGTATCTTTCCTGTGTAAGTGACCTTCCTCGTGATGGCCTACAGGGGCTGTAACAAATAGGAGCATCATAAAATAACAAATATTTATGGTTATATATACAGTTAGTTAGATTAAATATTACATATTCAATCTGCTGCACAGAATAGGGACAACATTAAACTTGCGTACATATTATTTGATCCTTATTAACAGAACAAACCATATAATATTTATAAATAACATCAATCACCTCTGTAAATGTCATAAAGTACAAGTAGTAAAAATTATGCTGTAATGGTCAGATATTGCTGACATCTGACTTAGTTATAGTTAATATTCCCAGTGTTTAAGGAGTTGGGTCTGGTTCTTGCTTCAAAGATTGGTCATCATTAAAACTGACAATTTAGTTTCCTTTTTATTTTTGTATGACCGTTACGAACTGCAATGAAACTTGGAATAACACTGAACTTGTATGCTAACATTTAGACCACAGAGCAGTCCAGGAATGATCGCAGCCCACCCTTCTTGCTTGTGGCAGACTGCTAACACCATACATCCTAATGCTGTGTTCCAGCAAACAGAGCTCCTGCTTCACATTTGGAAAATCCTGGTTAAATCTTGACCTGGAATATGGCTATACTGAGTTCTTTGTAGCCTCCCTCAGCTCAATCAGGCATAACCACTAACCCAACTTTCCACCTCATTCATGGTCTTCCTATCATACAGTGTTATATAGTCAGTGCTAATGAAAATGTGACTGATTAAATCAGGGCTGGCTAACTTCAACCCACGGCAGGACCACACAATTCGTAAGGACTTCACCTGCAGGCTGCACTCAAGTATACATGTACCGGAAATTTGGGGGGGGGGAGCAGTTCAATTAACTAGAATAGCATTTGTGTAATAAAAACAAACTCGATGCACTATTTATCCTCAGTTTATTTCGTCAATCAACCTCTACATGTTTTGGGCATATTTGTAGCCCATCATCAGGAGGTATACTATATATATACAACTGAGACGGGTCGAGATGGAACTCAGTTCCATCTCGACCCAGCCAACAGACAGTCAACTGAAAGCACAACACGTACCAATCGTTGTATATATATATATATATATAGTATACCTCCTTATGATGGGCTACAAATATGTCCGAAACATGTAGAGGTTGGTTGACGAAATAAACTGAGGATAAATAGTGCATCAAGTTGGCTTTTATTACACAGATGTATCGAGATGCACGGTCAACAAAACATAAAATTTAGAATACCATTATTTACAGACACAGCATTTGTTCTGTTGTTATATATTAAAGTTGCCATATTATTATTTTTATTTTTGCCATATTATGTTCTGTAGACCTATTATGTT
>Ga0136643_10008486_pt1 | contig 15024 bp, 13 predicted proteins | sample TergutLab28metaG_FD_96883 | JGI IMG/M metagenome (GOLD analysis project Ga0136643, IMG submission 96883) | Labiotermes labralis P1 segment gut microbial communities from Petit-Saut dam, French Guiana - Lab288 P1 (version 3) (version 3) | ecosystem: Host-associated > Arthropoda: Insects >... | reverse complement strand
CCCCCCCACCCAATCCCCAGACAAACACCCCACACATCTTGTATAGCTGATCTGTAAGTTGAATCTCAACCTGAAGATGGCCCACATATAGGGCCGAAACATGTAGATGTATTCTTACTGTACTGCTAGGTAAAATATAGTTGTGTTCGCGACTGTACGTGTAATACACAAAATTCTTTGTAATTTATATTGCACTGATTATATTGCATTTCTGAAGTTAAGAATGCTCAGTGCTGTACTTCCAGTCCCTCGTAAGTCTTTATGATGTGATACTTAATTTAGGCATGTTACTGCTTGCTCATCCAGAATTATTAACATACCTTTTATTCTGGAATTCCAGTGATGCTCACTGATCGTTAGTACAAGCAGCAACAGTTACAATCTGTAACTGTTGCTGACAAAGTCACATAACTTCTGGACTTCTGACAGCAGTTAAAATGGTACTGTCACAGCCTGAACAGAATTAGTGCTGTTACTGAAACATGTTTACATACACTCAAGGGCATCCAAGTGAACAGTATTCTGAAATCAGACCAGTAAATGATTTGCAAAATATGTGCCACCCACGTGACGGTTCAAATTGATCAAAGGTGTGAATGGTGCAATGAAGATGTAGTACAGACAGGATCTTCTACACAAACAGGCTGATAAAGGAAATTATCTCAAAATATTTTGAAAGTTCTCTGTTCTGAATGTCATAAATGTGGAATATGGTAAAGCCAAATACAATTAGTAAGCCACAAAAAAAAAAATTCTTCCACTTCACAAAAGTGACGACTGCATGGGGTCAGAATAGAGACATTTCAGTTGCTAAGTCTGCTGTCACTTTGCAAGGAGCAGAATGATGTCAGAACATATGGAGATTTTCTGTTGACTGTCTGACATGTGGTACACGTGAAGCACAAGGGTAGACAAACAAACCTGTTGACAAATGAGGAAGGAAGGAAACTGATTCTGTATTAGCACATCAGCAATGGGATGACTGGGGGGTTTAATGGATAATACTGAGCAACAGATTCTAACAAACGGGTATTACTGAGGCAGACAACAGGAATAAGGAAGGAAGGAACAAATGTTTGTAACATTCCTCTCTCAGCACATCACCTTACGTTTGTTTTCTTCCTTCACATATCCATCCTAAGCAAACTGTGTAGTTAATGTACATGCAATCAAGTTCCAGGACGTCGGGGGGATAAAGTCAGAAAAATGCAAGTTCACGGGATTAATCTGAAGTACCAATTCGGTGATTTTCGGGGTTGGATGCAGAATGAGCAGTATGTATTCCGTCCAGATTTCCTTGCCCATATTGCCAAAGTATCCGCATTACTACTCTCCGTAATTATCATAAAAGTTTTCGGCTGGGACTGTGGTTAGCTGAGTTTCTTTCTTCGGCACCAAAATATGACTGTCACACTTATGCAGTGATTGAGAATTGTGCCATATTCATTTATTTGGCAAGCAAACTTATCAAAATAAAGGGTAAGAGAAAGGGAGGGGATAACGCTGATAACAACAACAACAATGGGAGGAGGACATGAAATGTTTCACTTTATTTAATGACATCTCAGTAGCTCATTATACAGCGTTGAATAACTGGATGACAGTGAAGTGGTTGGAGTCTAGTTTTAGGTTCTGTCCTGGCATTTTCCCCGACATGGTTGGGCAGAACCACAAACACATCAGCAAAGCTAGTAGGTATTCAAGCTGACATTCGAATCCAGTACATCCAAAATGCATGTCAGGTGCATTACTTTTTGAGCCAACTTGTTCAGGAATTGGAGGAAATGAGGAAGAGATAAATGTGGAAGGAGATGAGGAAAATGTTTGTTACCCAGATACTAACAGTGTTGCTCACTGCTACATTCTGTCAACTTGTCTTGTTACAAACATTTTTATTTACTGTCCACTGACTTATGTTAAATTTTGTCGTCATTACTCATCCTCCTTCTTTGCAAACAGAAGTTAGATAATATTGTAATATGTTTTCTTTTGGGTAATTCCCCGGCTTCTGAGTTCTAATAGCCGAAGTTTCAGAACTCTCTATCAGTTCCATCTTCATAGGCAAGTGGATGAAGTATGACAGGGGATGGGATGTGTGGTGTATTTATACCTGACAGGGTTCTGGCAGGCTGGTGGAGGAACCAATGGAAGGGGAGTGACTGGATGTGGGCAGGTAAGTGCACAACAGGTTGTGGAAGGGGGCACATATATAAGTGCGAGTGCAGGTGGGATCACTGTAGTGTACTCGGTGGATGTCTCCTTTTCTTGAGTTTGTGTAGCAGTGGTTTCTCCTCTAAAACTGGCTACATGGATGGTCTTATCAGAGAAGCCACCGAAATAGAGATGCATCCTAATAACATCAACAGAGATGGGGGGTTTCAACCTCAGCAAATCCTGGAAACCACTGTTAAACAAACTTAAGAAAAGGAGACATCCACCGAGTACAATACAGTGATCCCACCTGCACTCGCACTTATATACCTGCCCCATTCCACCTGTTGTGCACCTACCTGCCCACATCCAGTCACTCCCTTTCCATTGGCTCCTCCACCAGCCTGCCAGAACCCTGTCAGGTATAAATACACCACACATCCCATCCCCTGTCACACTTCATCCACCTGCCTATGAAGATGGAACTGATAGAGTTCCGAAACGTCGGCTATTAGAACTCAGACACCGTGGAATTACCCAAAAGAAAACATATTACATATAGAACACGGCAAAAGCTTAAAATCAAGAATTAGATAATATTGTTTCTATGACTAACATCACCTGCATCCTTTTTTAGAATCCTGACTGTCCTACTGTTTTTTTGACTTTGTATGAATCCTGGGGCAATTTTCTGGTGTTTCCCCAGGCACTGCCAAGATGTAGTGGTGTATGAACAGCCACTGTTTACATATGCACCTACAAACGTGGCCATAACTAACTTTATGTGACAACATGTGGCTGCTGTAACATCATTGCCGATGTCCACACCTCACAACCTGCTGTCACAGTGCAAGAATATCAGTCAATGGAAATGTGTTACAAAGTAGAAAACACTCTGTTCATTTGTACATTTTAACACACTTTTATGTTTGATCCTCTGCCTTCTACAAAAATGTACACCTTATGTGCAAACAAAACACTATACACTTCATGCCACAATATGATGATCGACAGAGCAGAGGTACTGAAATGCAATAAAAATATTATATACATACATACATATATATATATACATACATACATACTACACATTGTGTGAAATAGCACACATTAATACATAGGAAGTTAAAGGTCTTCCCATGGAGTTACAGCTGCCAGATAAAATGACATTTAAAGCAAAAAAGAACACCTACACTGCCATCTAGTATTACAAATAATAATTTAGAAAAGTATATAAACGTTAACCTCAGATATAACACTTGAAACATGAACGCAGTTTTCATAAGAGTAAAAACAAATGGTTTGACAACGGTTATCCCCGAAGGTCACTCTGAATCCAACTACAGTCACATCATCTGCATGCATCATTAGTGATTGGAAATTTGATTCATGCAAATTAAACAGCACAGTTTTAAACATCATATATATATATATATATATATATAGTATATTACATTTAAGCTTAAAACAATAAGGAATGGAGTTTTTCTTATCACTGTTGGTAAGGCTGTCATTAAGACTGGCAATACTAACCGATAATTCCAGCTTACAAAACTCATTACACAAATAATTGCAACATCACATTCTATTTAATGTATAGGTATTGTATCAGGATTTGGTTTAAGTATAATGGTTAATCACTGATTGACTGAACCACCAATCAAACTGTTCATACTTATGCTTCTGCCTTGTATTCCTCTTAATTATACTGCATTAAAAATGTTCATGACTATGACATATCTGAGTGCCAATATGGGATGTTAACAGTGAAACAGATGCCTTTAATACAAGGACACAAAGAGTACTATGACAGCATGAGTGTCCCACAAGCTGTTACAAGGCTCTCTGCTACTACCCAGGGGTGCTAATAAGTCTTTAGCCTGACCAGGAAGGAAACAAGCTATGTTTCTGTCAGAATGGCGTGAATCTCATTCGGCGCCTTGCCTTGCAGGAAAAAAAAACTTGATGACAGCTCGTGTCTCCATGTTGTTGAAATCGCACATCCCTGACATGCTTCTGAGCTTGTTTCCTTCCTGGTCAGGCTAACGACTTATCAGCACCCTGGTACACTGGAATAACCAAGATTAATATTTTGCACACACATCCATTGTCTCTTTACCACATGTGTTCACTACCATAAAATGATGATGCAAAGTAGAATATTAAGAATCAGAATTACCCTTTCTACCAGCACGGGGCATCAAAATGTAATTAAAAAATAAAAAAAAAATCAGAAATCTACTATACAAGGAATAATCAAATGGAATAATCAAATGTTTGCCAAATACCGTAGTCCAGACTAACATATAAAAGTGCATGCTTCAAGATGCAATAAAAAGCTGATTAAAAACAGGTCCTACGGTGTAACAACGCAATGAAGATATGCCAAGAATAACTGACCAAAAACAAGAGTTGGTACATTGAAAATTTCTGTAATCCTGTCTGAGCACGGCAGTGTGTGTTCTATGGACAATGGATACCTTCATCAGTTCTCTGAACATTATTCACATATCAGCTTATCAGTCACACTTTGACAAATGCTGTGTCAGACAGACTGTGTAACCTATTGAAGCGTCGCCCTCTCATCTTCATGATGGCTTCTGACAACGAAGCTGGTCTTCCAAAAAAATCCACAATGGGTTGACTGGTGAGTAAAGTTGCCACAAACTGCTCCACTGTAATTGACCAATGTGGGTCCGGCCCACAGCCAGGATTTCCGTTTCTGTCTGGCGACTGAAGTGTTAAGACATACAGATAACAAAGAATATAAACATTTATTTTGCAGCATAATGCTTTGCCACAGGACTGAAAGAAGGGAAGGACAAAATGTCGAGACTTTACGTTCAACAAGTCAGGAAATGTCTATGGAGTAAAATACTTTGCTACAAGCTAAAAGGTAAAGCTATCTCATTATAGGCCTGGACATGCCCTTAGGGGGCCCAGGAGAGTGAGGGTTCCAGAATATCTAAACAGTTGGCACATGAAGGTGGTAAGGTTGTCAGCCCTATGCACTGGCCAACTTCATCCTCCTACAAGAGCCATAACTGGTACTCATCTCTCTTATAGGCTAAATCGACCTCAGGGCCACAGTGCTGCTGAAGGATTAAGTCCGTGAAAAATCCCAATGACCCCATCGGGAATTGAACCCACGACCTTAAAACACTTTGGTAAAACAGCATACCCACAGCAATGATGATGGCAACTATGCGTAATCACAGAAACAATGGCAACCTGGGTAACAAGGGAAACTGTGGTAACTCTAGTAACCACAGCAGTCTGAAAGAAAGGTGTCTGTTATTTTTGTACGATTTTATAACAAAACTTGAATTTTTTTGACAGATTTCAGCCAAAACACCTCACTATAAAACTTCACAAAAATCCATCCAGTAGTAGCCAAGTTCTTCCATGCTGATGGATAGACAGTCAGACAGACAGACATGACAAAGCTAAGTCATTTGTCACACTGCACATTTGTGAAAGTTTATATGAAAATTACAATGCAAACCTTAGTACTACCCTTCAAAACACACTACCTGCCTGAAGTTTACCAAACTTGGCTGAAAGATGTAGAAATAAGATAAACAAAATGCACTTATTACTGATGTGTGACTGTGCAGTTGGACTGTCTGATGCATAATGGGTAAACATACACATGGTTAATGTTTTGAGGGAAGACATACTAAGCTTCCTTAAATGCAAGTCTTTGAATAATTTAAAATAATGACGAGTCAGCACCCTTTAGCAACAGGGCTAAGAAACAATGAGAGCAGAAAAACAGTCAGCTACATTATCAATCAATTTAAAAACTGTGCCGACACTAGAATGTGACACATTGCACACACATACTCACACAAGACAGCTTATCATAAAGATCTTATTACTCAAACAGTCAACAAGACAGGTAACAGGCACAAGAACAAAGAGATCACTTGAACAGCAACATTACCTGGTCAGTAGAAGGAGTGTCTGGCTGACAGCCTGGCCAATGTGCTGCTGCAGCTGCTAGCAAGCTATCAGCTGATTCTTCCTTTTCCATATAAAATCGCTTCCCAACGTCACCCAACTTGAATAATAAAGTCCCTGTGAGCAAGACAACTATTCCTCAGATATATGGGCATAAAATGGCTTCCACTACAAAAAGCCATGGTACTGGCACAAAGAGTAATCTTGAGTGTACGCACAATTTGTGATTGTGGACAACTGTCACGGATTTCGATGTTCCCTTTGTGCACAAATGAAGTAAAAATTTTTGTTTATGTATCTCACATACCTGAATATGCCATGATAAGGGTATCATGGCATATGCAGAGAATTTCCACATGGAATAAGACATGAATAAACATCAGCTAAGCTGCTACACATATACTGAAAGCGTGCAGCAAATAATCTTCCCATAATAATGAATACCAAATGTGTTACATACCAACTGCAGATATTGAATGGAATGTCTCCAGATCCTCTGGCTGGGATTGAAACAAATCATACAGGGTCTTCCAAAGCACGATGAAATGCGGTTGAGACATTCTTGGGACACTCTTTAAGTCTGGACGGCTGTCATGAGGCTCAACAAGACAGCGCAAACTTTCCATGCTGCGGACTTCCCACGACTGTTCCCCTGTTTGGTGTACAAGCATATGTTGCCATTTTGACGGGCAGACTAACAGTACAGGCACTCTGAAGCCTACGGGTTACTTAATTTCCAAAACAACTTAAGGGCAAGAAATTTATGTTCTTCTCTTCTACAAAGCACATATATAAATCTTGTGCAGCCAGAGAACAGTAACAAGAACGACCCTGACATTTAAAGAATGTTGAAAAATTCACTTTTTGCTGTGTGCTTTCTTGTTTGATATTGAATTGAAACTGGTTTATTCTGAGCTGTTACTGACTGCTGTGCAAATGGATGAGATGCTTAACGCCATAACATAATTCCAACCGTTGTAGGTTTTAACTGATTCTAAATAAAGCTTCTGAAGGAAAATGTTACAATATTTCAGTCCAGAAGCACCGGTAAACAGACTATTATTGAAACTTCATCAGGTGTGTATCACATTTCAATCAGTTAAAATATGGCCTACAGTCACAAAGTACCAAGAAATTTAAAATCTCCCATTCTTGAGTGACAAATTGTTAACCCTAACTTAAAATCTGGCTGCTAACCCCAATACTACCAGATTTAGAATACCTCTATTCCTGACTGAGAAAGGAAAATGAAGCATTAAAGATCAGTTTACAGATACAAAGGTCAGATCAACATTTGCCTACAATTTAGTGCGCTTCAACACCCACATTTAGATCAAATATGTGCAAACTCTACAGCAATTGCAAAAATCACCATCTGGTGCATTACTCTCATAAGTACTGCTACTGATAGTGTGTACTAAACCTTTGCAGCAGGAATTAAGGGCCCAGCGCACCTGACACAAGACCCCGGATGACTTACTGCCCGCCCTTTACATTGCGTGCCCTTGGTTTTCAATTTTAGTGGAAATTTGGTTTCCTCAGAATCACACTGCATTTCAACTACAGGTCACTTCCGGCACCAAAGTGTTAATTAAAACATACTTCTCTGCTGGTTTAAAATATTTTCAAAATGCGTTTCTGTGTTCAGACACAGCCTCTCTCTGGCATAGCGTCTAACAACTTTAATTTCAAATTTGGACTTCCAAACAAAACGCTTACAATTGAACCACATACTTCTCTACAGCCACATGAGCAAAATGTGCAGACCAACTCTGAGACTAACCCAGCCTCAAACAGACTCTATTAGTTCTTAGGTACAGGAAAAATGTTACCTTTCTACTGTTTACTTGTGTCAAAGTATTCTAATATATTGCCCATCCTGGTGGCCATGCGGTCTAAGGTGTGGGTCCGAGGCCACTCGCTTGCTGGGATTGTGGGTTCGAATCTCGATGGGAGGATGAATGTCTGTCTGGTGTGAGTGTTTTGTGTTGTCAGGTACAGGTCTATGCATCAGGCTGATTACTCATCCAGAGGCGTCCTACCAAGTGTGGTGTGTCTGAGTGTAATCGTGAAGCCTTGATAATGAGGTGGCCTGGCCCACTAGGGGCTGTTGTGCCATGGAAGAAAATTCTAACACTGTCTAAGGTTGCTGGGATGGCATAGTTGGTATAGCAACTTGCTACGGGCTGCATGGTCTGCAGATCGAATCCTGGTGGGGGCACAATTTTCCACTGGCTGTGAGGTAAACCCAGCCTCCCACACAATGGGTATGGGGCCATTCCTGGAGGTAAAGAGACTGAGGTGTGGCATTAACCACCCACCCCATCTAGTGCTGAGGTTAAAGAAAGAGTACAGCTATACAACTACTCCCCCTCTGGGCCTTTATGGCAGGTTATAGGGTGAGCTTTACCTTATTCTAACTTAACTTTGACTAAGACTGTTTTTAAAATAATAAACCCAGAATTCATATCCATACTCTGTGGCCGTTCATGTTCCGACTCACGAGCGGCCAATGTAGAGCTCTCCTCTGTCTGGCTGGAAAAAGATTCCAGTGACGTGACACTTTGTTCCATACTATCAAAGAAGTCTGTCGCTTCAGCTGCAACCTCTGGACCACTGTCTGAATGTGTGGGCGATTCTATTTCTGCAGGTGTCAGAAGTGGAGGTAAATGTAGCAAGTAGAGTAACATTAGCCGCTGCGTAATGTCAGCATTACAGGTCAAGCCAAGAGCAGCTGCTAGCTGTCTGAAGTTCAGCAGACCATCTGCATTCTGATCCATTAACTGAAAGAATTACACTTTGATTTACGTTGATTCAGTTTTACGTTGATTCAGTTGACATCATCACACATTTAGCAAGAGGAATGAAAACTGCAACAGTGGCAATGGGACAGTCTCAAAATTTGCAACTGCTTTTATATCTAAAGAGGTCTCATGACATAATCAGATAACCCTGACAGAGATATGATGGTTTCACGGTGTTCAAGATTAAAACAGTCTATCAGATATCATAGTTCATACAGCTACATACACTCATCAAAACAAACAATACTAATACTTGGACACCAGTTTGAAATTTGGTTTCATGACATATACAGTGATACCTCAGCTAACGAGTGACCCTGCTAACGAATTTTTTGGCTAACAAAGATTTTTTCGCTGTTTTTCGAACTCGGCTAACGAATGTTTTAGTGGATGCGCGCGCTAACATAAAGCAGCAAACATGAACGGTCAGGCCATTCTAGGAGCTTATCTTTTCCGTCTGTATGTGTGTTTCGGCTAACGAAGATTTCAGCTAACGAATGTGATTCCAGAACAAATTATCTTCTTTAGCTGAGGTATCACTGTATCTAGTACTCTAACATGACAAAAACTAACACCACCAAAACATTACTATGAACAACTCACCCTAAAAATTCTTGCTGCTAGAGATTCAGCTTGTGTGCCTTTCCCCCACGGCGAAAGACCGACAAACAGCAGCCGAAACAGTTCAAAATCAACTTTATATGCTTCATATGGAGGTTGTGTTGGGTCATATCTATCTCCATTGACTCTCCGCTGGCTTAAAAGCTCTTCTCTAACCAGCACCAGTAAGTCCTAACACAAGAGAATTGGTGGCATTGGAAAATATATGCTTGGACAGTCACTTGGGAATTTTAAAATTTAAGCAAAATAGAATCACAGATACAGAAAGGCAGCATGATACCTGTAGTTCATCTTGGGAGAAATACCCATCTCCTATCACACTGCGCACCACATTTCTGCCCACTCCATCCTCTAGCTGCTGTACGACCCTTAGGCGGTGCTTCAGTCTTAGTCGCTCTATCACACCGGGCGTTAAGGAACTATAATGACTGTATGCATCATATACCAATGTCTGCACTGAAATGCTCTGCCCAAAGAAAAAGAACCTCTAAAAATGGTGTCAAAATACACAAACGAGAATTCTGAAACAATTTATGCCAACGCTTTGAATCGAGACGTTACTGTAACTTCACCATCACACCATAAATATGAGCAAATCAAACGGATGTGACACCGTGTTGGTGAACGCAGTGTCACATTCCAGTCTGTCCGAATCTTCACCAGCCCCACTGTGTGAACCTCAAACCATGCATTATACACCTCTGGGGTGGATACTCTATAACATGTCTGGCGATTCAAAAATTCCTCCTGTGATGTGGGGGCCACAGCACTGTTCCGTTTCCTACAGTCCCACAGCTTCGCAATGACACAGCATCACATACAAACAGACTTGTTGCCTTCATTCTAAGACTCTTGGTGCACAAATTTCCAGTCTGATTAAAGGCATTAAAAAGTCATAAGCAATTATTTGTACATGTGCAAAGTGCACAATGCCAATTAAAGGACTGCATTCAATGTGCAATGCTGAGTATCTAAATATCTCTTACAAAAATATTTGTAGGATATACCACAACAGAATCTGGGCAAGTGACCATGGATAACACATTTCCTGCTAAACAATAATTATAGTAACAGACACGCCATGTACAGGCAAGGAAACACAACTACGTACTCCTTGTTGTACCTGATGCCAGGACAGATAATCAGCAGCACTGTGTTCAGAAATTCCATAGAAAATATTTTTAAGGCTTGAGTCCATTAATAATATATTTCTACAGGGCCAGCTTAAAAAAAAAATGAAATGGCAACCCTGGAGGACTATGTGAAGTGCCAGAAATGTCATAAATGGACGGATACCGATAAACAATAACGAAAAGTAAAACCTTCTTTATCTCTTCGCCATCTTTAGTTCGGAGTGTCATCAGGCCCTCTTCATTATACACTCCTTGTAAATAATCACCCAGAAGCTGCATTGCTTCTCCCTCATCTCGGCATGTTAGCAGTTTATCCTGGTTTGATTCCAGAACAGTCAGTGCAACCTGAAAAAAGTCAAATTACGTGGAACTGACAACATACTGTTGAATGTGATTATACAGTTGCATAGAGTTCGTGTTATGATATTATGTGCTCCATGAACAGGAGAAATATATATGAAGCATGGATGAAGAGCATCATATCCATCGCTGAATTATGATTGGGCACTATTTTCAAAATACAAATAACCTTGGCAAGCATGAGAACAACATACAAAGGGTTAAGAACAATACAGAGAAAATTACTGCCACAAGCAATACAAAGTGGAAGCACCTGAGATACAAGGATTGCAGCATGTGCGTAACCTGGCGGATGCAATGGGGCAAAAGCCCCTCCAATATTTTTTTTTTTTGTTTCTTTCTTTCTTTCTAACTTGACTCCATATTCTAGACCTATCTGTTGACAATCAAGTCTGTTACCCATTTGCAAAAGACCTGAACTCTTTTAGGAGTTCATGCAACACAGAACGGTAGTTCTGTACCGACAGTCTGGGACAAGCTATCGGTCCCACCTTCACTCTTCTTGGACTGCTTGACCCTCGAAGATGGCACTGATAAGCTCTCCCAGAAGGGCTGTACAAAACTACCACTCCATGCTGTGTACAACCCCAAAAGAGCGCAGGTCTCATGTACAACATGACAGAAGCCTCAAATCATGGAGGAATATAAAAATCCAAGCAAAGTGCCTTTGTTAAATTCTTGTTTCTCATTTATATTACAGTGTTAACAGCTTTCTGATTATTGACGGTAAACGTATATTTGCATACATTTTTTGGATGGGAGAAATTTTTTAATGTAGGATGGTTTTCAAACAAATCAAATTTTATTACATACAATTTTCATGAAATTTCAACTACAATTCTCAGTACATACAACAAACTGTTACAGTCATTTTGTGAATCAGGCTCTCAAATTTCTGAGTTTTCTCATATATACAGTGTGTTTCAACCCAAAGACTTCTCAGGCTAAGTGGCAAGCCATATTGTAGTGTCCCTGACCAGGGGATCTCGGGCTCTGTACCCCCCAGTGACAGAGACCTTATGGGCAGACAACTGAGCGGTAACTTGCTGCCCTGAAGATGGAAGGTTGACATTCGGAGGGTGGGTGGTTGTCGTTAAAGAGTAAAAGTCCATGGCAATCCCAATATAATAACGGTTTATTAATCATAAAATGTACAAGGGAGTAGTCCTGTTGTGGAGACGAGTGCAGCAGAACCGCTAATTTCTACGAGGCCCTTCGCCGTTACAAAGTGGTCAGCCTGGCTGGTGTCTAAAGAATCCCCGTCTCTCACGCTCCTTGCCCAGTTATACTAAAGCTGCTACAATATCTTACCGCACCTCCTGCCGTCATCTTCTTACAGACAGCACACAAAAAACACTTGGGTTACAAAAACCCTCTGTTCCCAATATTGTGGGAAGACAAAATGTGTAGGAATACCTGCATATGGTCAAGTGGGGAGTGTAACGGTTGGCCAGTGAGATGCCATGAGTCCCTGGATACTACAATATTTCCTAGGGAAAGGAGTACCAGCAAATGACCATATTTGCCACAATATAAGGCAACTTCCCATATTCAAGTAATTAATCAGAATACATTTATTCTTATGTTCAGGTTAATAGAGTAGTTTTGCAAGTGTACCCTCATTTATTAACATTCCTGCAAAGGTGTTGCTGAAGATTCAAGTATTCTGGGATGTGACACTGTGTCACTGAGCTGCTTGACACCAAAGATGTGGAACTATGATTGTTCAAAACATCAGAAACTACACACCCAAAGACATGCCATAATAGCTCAATCTTATGTGTTCAGACAACCATCTGAACCAACTGGCATCTGCTGTCTGAATTCACTTCTGGTCTGCCGGGACCACTGGAACCTACAACAGACTCTGCATCGCATTTGTGGTCCGCATGTTTTGCAATTTCCTGAGTGCCAAGTTTCAGCAGAAGTGCCTGAGGATCTTAAATTACTTTTAACACTGATGCCCCCATTATTAGCTCTGCATATGAATGCATGATATGTTCTAGTCAGTACATGAATTATTTTGCTGAACAATTCATAATGCTGGCACTTGTCAAGATGCGGTATTTTAACACACGTTACAGTATTAAAGATACAGGCTACTAATACCTAAGCATGTGAACTTGAATCCAGACAAGTTTGTTTGACTGACTAAATAACTAACTAACCAAACAACCAACCACCCAACCAACAAAACTAAACTGACTGACTAACTAACTAACCATCTAACTTCATAGGGCAGGCTCCTTCTTGAGAATCTAACAGACCCCAGTCAGTCAAGAAAACTCTCCGCACTTTACACAATGTAAAGTTACATTACAGTGGTCACCACACAACCCACTAATGATCCCTACCCTCCACCTTTCTAACCTATTTCTTCATGATACATTTTAATATTATTCTACAACCTACACCCAGATGTTTCCAGACGTCTGTTTCCTGCAGGCTTCACCACCAAATCCCTGCGCACACCTGTTCTCTCCCATATATTCTGTCCAACTCAGCCAGTAAGATAGATAACATTGTAAAATTTGTTTGTTGTCTCTATTCAAAGTGGATCTGACTGCACTTCATACAAACCTCCAAAGAAACTGCAGTATACAGTATGGGTGAAACATAAATGTCACTTCCAATATGATACAGAAAAAAAAACGAGCAAACACAACATACTTTTTAAAAAATAAATAACATTAATGTAGATAAAAAGTAATGAAAAAAATTGTGCTGTCTGTGGGATTTGTTACTTACTTGAAATATAACTCTGGCACCGTCGTAGAAAAAGCAATCTATGATATTCACAGCACTTTCGTAAGGCATAACACTGCAAAACAAACACAACGATGGAGTTACTTCCGTTAAACAGACGTTCTGACGTATCAAGTAACTAACGTTAAAAACATAAATACAATTAAAACAGGCCAACATTACTGCAGTGGGGTTCAATGGTGACTTGTGGGGACAAAGTGCCATTGTGAAGTTGCCAGACACTGCTTTTGTGAGCTGAACTTATACCTTGTGGGCCAGCATCCTCCAGTTCTACAATCAGTCTGTGTTTGCAAAAATATCTGTCTGTAACAATACAGGCTGTAGGACACTGCACAGACTTGGTGGCCCAAAGGATTTACCGAGGCTTCACGTGATCAGCATAGTGTAACAGCTGTCCCACTTTCATATGTACCACACAGACAGAGCATGTCACATACACATTTCCATGTGACATGCTATACCATCAGCATCAAAACGTTTTAACACCATCAATTTGGATGTCTGTGTTATGCTGCACTTTGATCAATACCAGATGTTTCAATGCAAGATACAACCTTATTATGCACTGCAGTTTGAATGAATGCACAATACAAATTTCAGTAACAATGTATCATCTTCAGGCACTACATCAATAACAATTTTGCTTACATGCCCGAACATGATATAAACTGCACAGTGTGCTTTCAGTGTAACTGTAGCTTGGACTTGGGATAGTGTGGCAAATGTAGGGATGAGGCTACAGACTGGATAATCCAGGGTTTGATTCTCTGACATGGCAACAGATTTTCTCTTCTCCAAAAGTGTAATGAAGTGAAGTGAAGTGAGGTGAAGTGAAGTGCAGTGTAGGGAAGGGGGTAAAAATGAGACTTTATGGGAAAAGTTTATATGAATAGTAAAGTGGTGAGAAGTGAAGAGCTGGGGTGAAAGCGTGAGTACAGTATGTGTGGGGAAAAATACTGGAAACTGTATACAGTACTTTCTTACTGTGGTGTTGTTTACCTTTTGTACATGTTGTATTTTAAGATGTCTTGTGTGTATTGTTGTTAGCTGTCTTGTGTGTCTTGCAGTTGTCTTGTGTGTATTGTTGTCGTCTTATGTGTATTTGCTGTACTGTGTGTGCATTGCTGTTTTTACTTTAGATGCCGGACTGCTGGCTAGAAGTCAGTATTCGGAAGGTCCTGCGACCGGCCACCTCGACACAGATTTTTCTTGGTTTCCCTGTGTCT
>Ga0136643_10008479_pt1 | contig 15030 bp, 7 predicted proteins | sample TergutLab28metaG_FD_96883 | JGI IMG/M metagenome (GOLD analysis project Ga0136643, IMG submission 96883) | Labiotermes labralis P1 segment gut microbial communities from Petit-Saut dam, French Guiana - Lab288 P1 (version 3) (version 3) | ecosystem: Host-associated > Arthropoda: Insects >... | reverse complement strand
CGGTGCAGCGTGCGTTCCGTACTCGCTACCAAATCCCACCTCGGGACCGAGTACCGGACCGAAAATCCATTCTGTTGTGGGTTGAGAACTTCAGGGAAACGGGGAGTATGTCTGAAAAAAGACGAGGACGACCACGGATCTCTCGAAAACCAGAGAACTTCGAGGCTGTCAGACGGTCCGTTTTGCAGTCTCCCAGGCGCTCTGCACCCAAACACCACACGAACAGCGGCCACCACTTGCAAGATATTCTTTTTAAGACTATGTGGTTTAAAACTTCCCATGTTGTAGTTTCAGAATCCGAAAATAAAGGTTTTGTATCTCGAATAGTTTTTTTGTTATTCACCTTAAAATTTACGGAGGTTTTTTGCCCCACCCTGTACCTGGTGATTTCTCATCGAGTGGGACAGCCGATTGTGCGTTGCTGAGGTTTGTGTTGTGAAGTTGCCTCTCGTCACTGTGAACAGCCGCTGTAGGATTTTGCGTCTTAATACCGAAAAGCCTGTTCATCACATTATGTAACGCTTACCTTTACACTATTAAGACAGTCACCAATCATTAAGCATGAAATCATTATTGACCTCTCGAAACCCCATTCCTGCTATTGAAGAATGTGTTACATCCCTTTCCTTGTTATGTAAGACAGGATACACCGATTCTGGTCATGTGCTGCCTGTGTGTCAGCAATTCGTGCAACTGTCCTTATCTCAGTGATGGCAACACACGTAAAACAATGCAGAGTAATCTTAAATATTATGTAATTACAAGCCACAACAGAGGGGCAGGTTGAAAATTGCACGGACAGCGATATTTCATTGGGCTGTGCCACGCTGACGAGGTAAAGCAGACAACTGGCAATTATTTCTCGGAATATAACTTGAAATCCTCGAAAAGCCCCGGAAATTTGTCGGGCAGGATTTAAAATCGTGCTGCTTCTTTGCTATTGGTGTTCAGAACTTTAAAGACGTGCACAGATATGTCTAAAAATGTATCGAAATTGGTTATATGCGAGGATCCAAATTCTTACAAAGTTTATGTCTGCCGGAACAAATAGGGTACTCCCAGTGTTGTTCTAAAATCAAGTTCACTTGCAGATAATATTAATATTTTGGGATTATTCTTATAGAATAACAGAAAGTAATTCATACACATGTGCTTTGTGATTTAAAAATTTGAGGTTTTGAAAATAATCGTTTTCAGTTGCATGCAAGACAAGTATAGCCACACATATAAACGATCAGGAAATAAATTAATAATATTGCAGTGTAACTAATTATATATATATATATATATATATATATATATAGATATCTCTGAAATCTAGAAATCATACGAAAGGTTCTTCAGACAGAAATGTTTGAGAAAGCTTATAGATCCATGCCAGAATCTGTGGTTATGCAAGTGGCATTTTGTGCTGTTGGCGATGTACACAGTAACTATTCACCATGAAAACGCACGCAAACTTCAGTGCCCTGTTGTGAGTTTCGACACCGCGACTTTGCTAATTATGATACTGTAGACCTAAACCACAAAACAATGAAGCAGTAAGCATTAAGGCATAATTACTTGATAATGGAAGGTGGTTTAGTTAATTTTTTGTCAAAGGTGCCACCAGGGACTTTCTTGATTACTAGATTCTTGTAGAAGTATGCTAACTCTACACTAGAGGACATGGTCATTTATTCTCACAGAATCTGTTGTAATTGAATTCTGTAACTTTAATTATTACTCATAAAATAGTATGTACCGTGCAGTTATACCGTTGTTCGTTCGTACCTTCTTGTAAAGTCTCAACCAAACTCTCACTAATCTATCACACGGACCTAAGTAAGAAATAGGTTCTACGTTACAAAAATCTGACGCTGTAACAGCTGTGGGGCCCACCCAGCTTCTTGCCCGATGTGTACTGTTGTTCTTGTACGGCGGCGAGATATTTGTCAAGCGCCGCGGGTTAACTCCGAGTGGAGCTACACCTATACGCCACCTATACATCTTTATGGCGTGGACAGAGACAATTTTATGGCACCGTACAAATTGGTATGTGGCTAACAATGTTTAGTGTGGAATATAATGCCATAAGGATGATAAGTGATCCTGAAATATAGGATTTTACTTTTTTAATGTGGTGTTGTTTTTGTTCTTCTGGGCTGTTATTATGTGTGAGCGTTATGTTTATAGCAACATTTAGGAGAAATGTAACACCTTAATCTTCAGGGACGTTTGTTTTCCGAAACGTCGGTAATCACAATTTACAAAAATGACGTGAACAGTAAGGGCAAATTTGGATATCTAAAGTGTGGAAAATGTAAGTATCGGAACAGTCGGGATGGGAAACAATCTGAATGTATTTGAATACTTCATTTAGTCCTAACTGGAATTTAACAATTTATAGCACTATGATTACTCCAGTATGTCATTTACCGTTTCAAAAATGTGTTTTACGTACAGGGTGTATTTTTATCTCTTGTATTTTCTCAGAATAAGGTAAAGCAATCCCTGTACAAGCCTAGACACGCCCTGAGGTTTCCAGGAAATTGAGCTTCCAGATTTCAAGAAAATCGGCACATGAAGGTTGTAAGGTTGTTAGCTCAACGCACCGGCCACCTTTACCCCACAGGAAATACTCCCGTTACTCATTTCTATTAGAGACTGAGTATACGCCAGGGCCATAGTGAGGCCGGAAGGATTACTTCAATGAAAAATTTCAGTAATGCCAACAGGAATCCAACTCGCGACCTTCCGGCTTGTAGCGCATGACTCAACCAGTCCTCAGAATAAACAGCAAGTTTTTTCCTAACAGTTATTAAAGAGTTTTGTAAAGGAGATGCAATGTCTTTTGTGGATAGAATGTTTACTGTTGAATATAGATCGGATGGATTTGGTAAGTGAGTCGGAGCATTTAGCAGTCTCAGATGCCTAAAGTGAGGAATTTAACGAGTAGTCCAGGAAGTAGGTGGGAAAGTAATATTATTGTGTATGTTAGAGAATCTGGGTGTGGGAATAAGGACTGGATTCTTCTAAGTGTAGGAAATTTGGAGGTCCCTTGCATAATAATAATAATAATAATAATAATACCGATAGTAATATCATCTACGGGAGTAATTCCAAAGTCACTAACACACGGTCTAACAAGAAATAACTTGCACCCCAATACATATATACAGCTGCAAAAATCTGTAATTCTTGGCACATTTTCAATTGTAAGAAGCTTTTTAAACTACAAATAAGACCACCGAGGTAATCTTGTTGATTGCTGCATCCCAGGATAGGTGAATATTTCCCAGCCAAATCTGATAAGTAAAAAATTCGATAATAATAATAATAATAATAATAATAATAATAAAGTTTGTTGTTCCGCACAGTTGGTATATTGCTTGTCTAGATCGGACTGCGTGTGCCTCAAGGTGGACTCTTTATTTCAAGGTGTTGGACGTGCTGTCAGACGAATGGCCGAATGTTGAGTTAGAGGGAAGAAACATGGCCAGGTGCGAGAAGAAACCAAATGTATTCACCGGATGTTGGTCCGTAATTTTATATGTTTTGTTATAGATCATGCAATTAACTTTAATACTGTAATAATTATGATGTATGTGTGCTAAGTAATTATCAACATTATTCAACATTTATATGAATGGAATAATAGTAAAATGAAACAACATTTACAAAAAAAAAAAGATTACTTTACCAACCACAACAAAAATAACGACATTTCGTTTCTTCTGTTAGCAGACGATCAAGACATAATAATTGATTCAGAGAATAAATTAGAGAGAGGGGTATTTACATTAGAAAAGATGGAAAAAAATCTGAAATGGAAATATTGCAAGAAAACCTGAGGTGATGGCCTTTTTAGGACAACACCCAGTAAGGTGTAAAATTGTTGTGGATAATAAATGTTAAAATGAAATAATTTTAAATACCTCGATTGTGAATTTTCTTTTGAAAATTAGAGTTATTCAACAAAAACCATCAAAATTTGCCCAAATACTGGGAATTCTATACAACACCTAAAGCAGAATTGGTCCAGAAATATTCCAGTGTAAATGTATATAATGCACTGGCTCTCCCCTTAATTCTATATAGGAGGGAAACATGGACCCTCAGAGAAAACGATAAAATAAAATTGACATCTTTCGAAATGAAATTTCTCAGAAGAGCTGCAGGATACACAGGTGTTGACCAGAAGAAAAATTAGAAATTTTGGTAGAAGTGAAAGCAGAACCAGTTGAGGAGAAACTAGGAGATAAAAAATCAAATTAGCTAAGACATACCAAAAGAATGAATAACAAATGTATACCAAAAGTAATGCTGAATTGTAGATGAAATGGACGAAGATGACTAGGAATACTTTTGAAGGGACTGTTAGACGATGTGGAAACAGATCTTTCAAGGCCTAACTGGTGATGAATGATGGTTATTATGATGACGATGATGGTGTATGAAAATAACCGAATTCAGTTTGATCTATTTTTTGTGATTTTCTCACGGACGTTGAGATTATTCTACTAACTGTTACAAGATATGGATATATGCGCCAAAAGTCCATGAGAGCTATATTTAGCAACCAAATTTTAAGTGACTGTAACAGAATTTTCATGTGTTTTGTGCATAAGTTCTACGTATGTCGATTTCACTTCGATTCTTGCACCTTGACACATCACAGAGAAATTCTCCTGCTCAGATCCGTTTATACTTGTAGGTTACGTGGGAATCCGTTCATGGGGTATGTGACCCGAGACTGTACAAGTGTTTTCCGAAATCCTTCCCGCAGTAGTAGCTACTGAGGAAGATTCGTTTTGATCTGTTCATATAAGTCATATCACGTCACGCAGTAAGTGGCTGTAGTTCATGGCGGTTATAATCCAATGCAAGGGTAATAAACAAAAAGAACTGAAGTATTTAGGAAATGTAATATCAGAATTTAAAAACTGTATTGAATATAAGCGATAAAATTATAGTAGAATGCATAACAAAATGAAGCATATTTCAGCAAACAATACAACTATCATAGGAAATTAAGTATATGTAGCGTAACATCGAAGGTAGCGCTCAGATTTGCAAGTGATATGTTGGATTTGCAAGTGATATGTTGGATTTGCAAAGTTTTGTGTTTTAATACAGCGATGTTTTACATTTAGGTTTTATAAATACTATTACTATGGACGAAGTAGTTTTGTTGGTAGAAAACACAATATTTAATTTTTGAATTTGTCACGTAAATACAGTAGAATCTCAGTTTACATCACTATAAGATACTTTTTTGTGTGTTTCATTTCACGACAGAATCTCCACAATTGCACCGATTTATAAATTAAAGAACAATGGATTATTTGGAGAGAGAAAGGACATTTTAGTGCAAAACTGGCCTATGATGTGACACGAATATTCTTAGGTATGTGGAATACTTGAAGTACAAAATTAGCGGATTACATTTGTTATAAGTTACTCCAGATCGTGTTCAGGAGTGTGCTTCGAAATTACAGGTGTTTAACCTTCCGGTAATTCTACACAAGTCAGTTTAATTAGTGAGTATTGAGGATGGGGGTCATTAAAATAATACAGTTTTCGCATTTAAAAATGTAAATTTACAATATTATATTTTTTATAAATGGTTATCGTTTTTCAACAATTATTTATACAACAAGTTCTTCAAAAAGAATATGTTTTTGGGGCTCAGTTGCAAAACAAACTAATATCACGGTGATGCTGTAGCTGGCGGGCCGTCAACGTGTGGCGTCAAATCGTATGGTTATCCAGCATGTCCTGCGGGCGCAAATCTATAAATTTAGTAACAAAAAAAAAAAAAGAAAGATAGTTTGATTACGAACTATAAACTTTCATGAAGACGTCATTTAAAAGAGTAGGCTTACTTCGTTTTTCTGTCTGCCTTGTGTTGTATTACTTTCAGTAATAAAACTTTATGTTTTGACCATATGTTGCAGCAAAAAATGAAAATAGTGAAACTACAAGAGCATATTCTATAGAGATTGGCCTACAAATTTAACCTTTTGGCGCGGTAATTATTTTTTTAAATTTTAGCACACCCTGTATATAAAATGTGAATAATACAGGAACCAAATACGTTAGAATTATGAAACAAACTGCATTTTGAAGAAAAAAAACGGAAAGTATACACCATGTTCAAAATATTGGTAATTATATTTGTTGAATAAATATATAAAATGCAAATTTGGAGCTTAGAGGTGCGGTACGTCAACTATAGTTGACATTAGGCGTCTAAAGTTTAATGGAATATGAATAGGTAGAAGAAATTAGAATTACAGCATAAATTGCTGACGTAATTTAATGTAATCAAACAATAGCACTTGGCTTACTGCTTGCTTCTAAGACAATTTGAAATCTGTTATATGTTAATATTTTCGTTTTTTTCGCAATATATTGTTTCCTGTAACTTTATTAATTCGTGCATGTGTTATGAATTTCTTTAGCAGTGTAGAATTTCTCGACTGTGTAGGCGGAATGGGGAGAACAAGAATATCAGCAGGGTATTAGGATTAAATGTTAATATAAGGAAAATAAGGGACGATGTAGAAGAGTACGGTTGAAGTAATAAACAATTAAGACCAGAAGAAACATAGGAAAAGATGTCTAAGGGAAAGGCAGAAGCTTAGTTACAAGACAGTGTCACCTGTCCTTAAATATTTCGTCGTACAGATTCATAATTTCTTTCTGAGAATATTGGTAATATGGTATGAAGTCTAGTTCGTGTATTTGGTGGACTGTAGATTGGGATAGAAAGCTATATATACTGTAGACTGCGCACTGTAGACTGGGTTACAAAGTTATATATACACTGTAGATTGTAGACTGGGTTGCAAAGCTCTGTATACTGTAGACTGTAAACTGAAGTCTCGGTTAGAAAGCTATATATACTGTAGATTGCGCACTGTAGACTGGGTTACAAAGCTATATATACACTGTAGATTGTAGACTGGGTTACAAAGCTCTGTATACTGTAGACTGTAAACTGTAGACTCGGTTATAAAGCTATATATACTGTAGACTGCACACTGTAGACTGGGTTACAAAACTATATATACTGTGGATTGTAGACTGTAGACTGGGTTACAAATCTCTATATACTGTAGACTGTAAACTGTAGACTCGGTTAGAAAGCTATATATACTGTAGACTGCACACTGTAGACTGGGTTAAAAAACTATATATACTGTAGACTGTAAACTGTAGACTCGGTTAGGAAGCTATATATATACTGTAGACTGCACACTGTAGGCTGGGTTACAAAGCTATATATACTTTAGATTGTAGACTGGGTTACAAAGCTCTATATACTGTAGACTGTAAACTGTAGACTCGGTTAGAAAGCTATATATACTGTAGACTGCACACTGTAGACTGGGTTAGAAAGCTATATATACTATAGATTGTAGACTGGGTTACAAAGCTCTATATACTGTAGACTGTAAACTGTATACTCGGTTAGGAAGCTATATATACTGTAGACTGCACACTGTAGGCTGGGTTACAAAGCTATATATACTTTAGATTGTAGACTGGGTTACAAAGCTCTGTATACTGTAGACTCGGTTAGAAAGCTATATATACTGTAGAATGCACACTGTAGACTGGGTTACAAAACTATATATACTGTGGATTGTAGACTATAGACTGGGTTACAAAGCTCTATATACTGTAGACTGTAAACTGTAGACTCGGTTAGAAAGCTATATATACTGTAGACTGTACACTGTAGACTGGGTTACAAAACTATATATACTGTAGATTGTAGACAGTAGACTGGGTTAAAAAGATCTGTATACTGTAGACTAAACTGTAGACTCGGTTAGAAAGCTATATATGCTGTAGACTATAGACTGGGTTTGAAAACTATGTATACTGTAGACTGGGTTAGAAAGCTTTATACACAGTAGACTGTAGACTGGGTTAGAAAGCTATATATATATATATATATTGTAGACTGTAGACTGTTTTAGAAAGCTATATATACTGCTTCAATTTCAGCACTGAAGAAGGTTTTTAAGAGCCGAAATAATTTTCTGTAAATTATTTAAAAATGATATTGAATTAAATTTGTGACAGACTCTTTTTTTTTTACTCTGTTTATTAAAGAATATATTTAACGGAAGATATGGAAGCAGGTCCATAATTCTGACTGTCACTGGCTGTTGGATAATATATATATATATATATATATATATTTCTTGCATTAAAATATTGTGGTGTCAGATACCTGTTCTTCGAATTTCCCTACTTTTGATGGCGCGTTGGACAGTTCGATGTTTATCATCTTCCCAGTCAATCTTCTTGCTTTACTTTTAATCATACTTTGCTTGATAATTCAATACATTCTCTTGTACATTCACGTTTTGAGTAGATACATAAATAGATAAATAGATACATAAATCCACCTGACTGGTCACCCACATAATTTCCCTATGCTGACAGCAATATTCCACCATTTTGTAGTTAGAACACTGCTTTACTTAAAACAACGGTTTCCATGGTTAAGAATACATTTTGGTGTCTGAGTGACTTCACAGCCGTGTTGAAACTAGAGGTGTTTTGTGCGAGTGTAGATAAACCGGGAATTATTTTGAGTGCTTACTGATTCTATTTTACAATGTTATGTGAATAATAATACGTTGTGCTGATATCAGAGGCTGATGATAAAATGTTGAAAGTCGCTGATATAACTGGAAATTGGTGTTTGATATTTGTAACAAACAAAGTTCTACGCCATTTTCTTCTACTTATTTGGAATGTTGCAATTTATATCTTATTATCATTGTTTATAAATTCCTACTTCCTTTACCCATTTCATCATTTATGCAAAGGGTCCAAGCTGGGAATCGCACCATTAAAGCCGACTGGTATATACCACCGACCTCATCGTTAAAAAAATTCTACCTTTGCCCACAAAGTGAATTTATGTGCTTTGCGCCACACTTTAGTAACTGATTTCTTTGTATAATTGAGACGGACTTTGTTTACTGCGCGGTACGAACTGAGTCATTATATGTAATTCAGTTTAATCTGGTATTTAAAAGTTAAAGTATCCTTCAATACTAACAGCGACTCTTTGCCATTGTTTTTCTTAAAGTTATACATTTTGTGGGCGCAAAATTCTTTGTGAATGCAGTTCGCAGAAGGAATAATAGACCCTAACCACACACTCTGTTACTTACTGAGACTTTCATTTGGAATATTCTGGCTTAAACAGAACATTCATGAAGTAAATCGCTTTTTATTATAAAATTATGCGTAAAACTTAAGCTTTAGTATGAAAAATTACGTTCTGAGATTATACGCGTGCATTATACGCGTGCATTATAAGCGTGCATTATACGCGTGCATTATACGCGTGCATTTGCTTAGTAAGGACTTTTTTTTTTAACACTTCAAACACCAATTTAAATCCCATCTGCCATCTGCTGCTATTATTAGGAGCTCACCATATTCTCCACGTTAGCAGGATAAGAATTAAAATTATCTTGCGTTGTCAAATATGATTCAAACTTTCTCAACACGTAGCTAAGAACTCCGTTTTTTTGTGGCATATGACGCGAACTGAATTGCTCTCAGTTATTCCACAACAATATTGTGACATCATTTTCAAAGCTGTTTGACGTTTCGACCCTTTAAAATAAATCCAGTACATTGTTTCGAAACGTCGCGTTTTGGTTTAATATTTTAGCTCCGTTTGATATAAGCAGTTCATTCTCTAATACGTACCGTATTGATCAATGTGGAAGCTTATATGTTCAACAAGACTGAGAATTGTGTTTGATTATAAATGAAAATTTCGATACTATTTAATTTTCCTTACGGGGTGAAAATGCGTGACAATCAAATGACGCTGTGTGGACAGCATGAAGGTATCGATGTTGTATTATGCGAGATCCTAACGGCTTGCATAAATACGTATGTAGATAAATAAGGGAAACATTGCCAAATTGCCTAAGTTCACCAGTTTTATAATTTCCAAAGTGCGTCTGAGGAATTTTTTTTTTTAAATTTATTTTGGCCTCACCGTAGCTGCTCTTGAAAATTTTTGTGTGTTTGTTCCAATGCTTTCACATACATAAAGTCTTCTATTTTTTTTGTTGTCTGTAATTTGTTGGCAGAGAGTATCGAGTTAATATTGACATCGATTATGTTCTTCTGAGGTGTTTTGCCGTGTATTTTCATAAATAGAATTAGAAGAACTTCCAATAAATATGGTTGATTTTCGCGCCATACGATTGATTTGTTTAGTGTAATTTGGTGCAGTGAAGTGTTTATATTTGTTGGTATCTGTTCTTTCCAATACAAGTAAAATAAATTGTAATGCTGTTATGAAATGTTACAAAAGTGTTTTGTGCATGATTTTCTTTTAAATACGTGAACAAAGATATATATACATATATATAAACCCCACTGAGCTATGACTGACAGAGCAGTTTAAGGAAAATGGCGGCGTAGGTAGATTTGGAAGTTTTTTTGTATGTAGAGTCAGGAGATCGATATCCGTCTGTGGCACGTAGAGGGGAAAAAACTGCGCTTGTGTAGGCTTTTCAACGTCAATCCTTACTCGTATCCCCTCGACGCCATTTCAAAACCTGACCACCATTTTTAAATTTAAAATGGGATATTCCTGTAAGGATCTGCATTTCAGGGTGCAGTCCTATTGGAAAGTTTCGAATGTATATTTATAATGTTGTGTTGCCGGTCGTATTGAAATGAAAATAGTATTACATGAATATGTATCTTATGGAGCATTCAGTTGGATGCAAAAATATGTAAATTTGTTTCAGTAGAAACTTTTATGCTATACGAAGCTCGTCTTTCTGCTGTTGGGGGATTATTATGTTCTCAGGACCTGGGGTGTGTTACAGTATTTATGATTCAGGTGTGAGGGAGTCTTGTTTCAAAGAAATACTAGGTCCTTTCTTGGAAAGACTGAGGAAACCTGGGAGGTGCTTACACGTCAGGAGTGCATGGATATATATATATATATAATATATTGTATGTATATATATATATATATATATATATATATAATATTGTATATATGTAAGTGTAATGACAATCACTGTTATAGAAGTTTTCTTAATTTACAAAGAAGACAAAAGAATTAAAAACTGATTAATTTTTGACTTCGTGGAGCCGAGTACTTCATGACAAGACAAACTATTGGTTATGTACCAACTCACGACATTTACAGCAACTTACGGAACCCGAATGTTCACAAGATTTCTCCGCTGTTCCGTAGTCTTAATAAAAGGAATCAACACAACTTCTTTGCTGTTTGTTCCAATATTATCCCACCTTCTACGTCCAGGAGTTCTAAGTCACTTATTTCCTTCCATGTTATCTAAAAAATTTTTGCACCACTTCTGTTCTCTGGCATGCCTTTTACATCATCTCACATCATAATTCATATTTATTTGAGCCAACAGCAATTAGGCTTAGGATAGGGACAGGTGGCGGACTCCTGTGAACGCGGTAATGAACCTTCGGGTTCCATAAAATGCGGGGACTTTGAGTAGCTGAGAAACGGTTAGCTTCTCAAGAACAACTTTGCTCCATGGAATAAGTAAGTAAGTGAGTAAGTGAGTGAGTGAGTGAGTGAGTGAGTGTGTGTGTGTGTGTAAGTGAGTGAGAAAGTAATAAGTAAGTAATAAGTAAGTAAGAAAGTAAGTAAGTAACAGCAATTCGTGAAGAGGAATGAATTGTGAACACAAATCTTAAACCGAGAAGCCTCTCATCACATAATATCTTCCATACTCCTCCAACTTATTCTCTCTTCGTTTGAAATATAAAAATTTGACTCTCCTCTCCCGATGTGAGGGATCAAATGTCACATTCATACACTTTGTTGAAACAAAGTAACTGTTGAACTAACTAAACAACCAGCTAACTACGCCAACAGATTAAGTTCCGCCTTGCGAAACTATCCAACGGAATATATTCGCCAAATCTTATGGAACCAGAAAGACAATTAAAAGTACTTTTACATGGCCCCCAACATTTGTTCCTACCCTGAAAAACAATAGACAAGTCCAAGTTCTTCGTTCGTATTTAACATCCGTTTCAATATTATTATACCATCTATCTTAGGTCTGCCAAGTGGCTTCTTGTCTCCACGTTTCCACATAAAAGCCCCTCTGCATTTCTCCTCTGCCGAAGCTTTTCACGTGCCGCGCCCCTCTCGTCGTCCTTTATTGCATCATTGCAATAATAATTTGTGCTCATTCCAAATTATAATACTCCTCTTGAACAATTGTCGCGAATTCCCGGTTCTTCCTTCCTCTTGTGGTTAAACATCTTCTTCAGTATCTTTTCTCAAACACAATCAGCCTGATTTCTTCCCTTAGTATGAGGACGAAGTTACATGCCGTGTGCCAAATGAAAAGATATAAGATTTTGGATATATTGGCAGCAGGTAATATTATGCGTTTGGTGTCAACAAAAGTTTATCTAACCTTTTGACGCCTAATGTCAACTATATTTGACGTACCGCACCGCTAACCTCTAAAGTTGCATTTTATATATTCATTCAACAAATATAGATACTGAATATTTTAAACATGGTATATACTCTCCGTTTCTTTCTCTTCAAAATGCAGTTTGTTTCATAATTCTAAGGTATTTTGTTCCTGTATTATTCACATTTTATATACAGGGTGTGCGAAAAATTAAAAAAAAATCCGGCGCCAAAAGGTTAACCAGATTTTAAGTGACAGTCGACAGTTACTGAGAAAATTGCTCTCTCCTTTATCAGTTCTGATTACACTGGCAGTAGATGTAGCACATTCCATCGAAAAGGACTTACACTTTACTATACCACTCGAAATCACACTTCGGAAGACAAAAGTAACAAAAGTTGTTCTCTGCCGATGAATTCTGTACCGGCTAAAACATAGTTACGAAAAATCGACTAAAATTTCTTGGTACAATTTCTTTTTAAATTTATATATGAAGAAAATATGGCGATCATGTGGGTAGCTTTCTTTGAGGTGGTCTAAGATTTCAAATTTCAGCTTGAAATTGGGATATTCTGATATTTATTTGGTCTTTAGTTCAAAATTCTGTCGTGGCACATAAAAATATGGAAGACATATATAAAATGCTGATTAGCTTCCCTAACGGAAAGGAAAGAATTTTACTTCAAATTAGGGCCAATCACTTTCTTCCACATTCTTTCGACTTCTTTATTTGCTAAGCATTCTACTTTTCTACGCTTTGTGTTGTAAGGAACTGACACCGTTATGGAAACCAAGTCTACGTGTGTTTTTTTATCTCAGTATTTAACCAACTTGATGCACAAAATTTGTTTCACAATAAGTTTATTTCCTGCTTCTACATGTTTCGAGCACATTTGCTCATCATCAGGAGGTCAAAATTACATTACACAGCCTCTGGTATCATCACACTGAAACACGTGAGTGGTCTAAAATTAATAAAATACAATTCTATAAATATGAGCAAATAGTAGTGAAATTTATGTGTGAATTTTTCGGGTGTGATTACTGTGTGTTACTTACTGTAAAAACGTTATGTCATGTAGAGGTTATGTTTATCCAGTTATTAAACTTATTTGAAAGGATTTGTATTTTAGTAATTTTAGACCACTCGTTTCAGTGTGATGACACCAGAGGCTGTGTAATGTAATTTTAGACCACTCGTTTCAGTGTGATGATACCAGAGGCTGTGTAATGTAATTTTAGACCACTCGTTTCAGTGTGATGATACCAGAGGCTGTGTAATGTAATTTTGACCTCCTGATGATGAGCACATGTGCTCGAAACATGTAGAGGCATGAAAGAAACTTACTGTAAAACAAAAATTTTGTGCATCAAGTTGGTTAATTACTGAGATAATTATACTGAAATGCACGGTCAGCAAATCGTCAAAAAAAATCTACATGTGTTGTTGAGTTTAGTTAACATTACCACTTCAGTTAGAGTCACGTTGTATTTTTGGCATAATTATTGTCACAATCATCACCATAAACACATTCTTCTTTGTCTCTTTTTTCTTCAACTTCTAATTATACTTGAGAACTTATAGCCTGATTGTCGTGCGTCGAAATCAGATGGTCTTGTAATGGATTCAGACTTCCTGTTACGATTAGCGTCTGTGTTAAAATTCTGTGGTCGCTAGAGCTGAATGAGATAATGTTGTTTCAGATGAACTGCTCTCATTTGTAATATCTATTAAATCACATTTTGTGTTCTCTCAGTAATCGAAGCAGCGAAACAATGATGGAATATTAATTCAGGCTAATTAAACTGAAGACGACACCAGTGATCTTAACAGTAATAAGTTACTCTCATCACTGATAACTACAATATTAATATATTTAATAACGACACTGGCTGCACAATGAGTTCCTTTATTTTTTACTGTATTTTTTCTTTTCGTCTGTCAAGATTTGGGAGCTGCAAGTTCTATAATATTTTCAAAAAATTTCATAACTTATTTTTTCTTGTATTCTTGGGCCCTTCTTCGCCAGTATTTAATGTGAGGTTATGTAAGTATTCAAATATTTAAATTTATGACTGAATATTACTGCTATTTCTTTATTTCTTCTAGCTTATTTTATATTTTTAGTTTAATTAATTTGTTATTTTCATAAAGTAATTCCAAAATACATCCCACAAGTACTTAGTTGCTATTAAGTTTAAACATCTATTTTAATAACACAATTTAAGCTTCAAAATGTGTTGGTGGCTTAGCTATTTTACCACACACGGGGTTATAACACGATATCTCTTCTGATTTTCACTTGAATATTATGCTTGCTATCATTCTGTACAGAACCTTTTGTCTTTCAGGTTGCTATCCAAAAATTTAAAGATGAAGATATAGAGAAATATAATTTTGCCTGTTGTTTTGTATGGGTGTGAAGCTTGGTCGATGACATCGCGGGAGGAAAGGAAGCTGAGGGTGTTTGAGAACATGGTGTTGAGGAGAATATTTGTATCTAGGAGGGACGAGGTAACGGGGGAATGGAGGAGATTGCATAACGAGGAGCTAAATGATGTG
>Ga0136643_10008475_pt1 | contig 15036 bp, 4 predicted proteins | sample TergutLab28metaG_FD_96883 | JGI IMG/M metagenome (GOLD analysis project Ga0136643, IMG submission 96883) | Labiotermes labralis P1 segment gut microbial communities from Petit-Saut dam, French Guiana - Lab288 P1 (version 3) (version 3) | ecosystem: Host-associated > Arthropoda: Insects >... | reverse complement strand
GTCCAATACGCATAAGATTGGTCTCTCTTTATTCAAATATCAAGATGATGCACGGTCCAATACGCATAAGATTGGTCTCTCTTTATTCAAATATCAAGATGATGCACGGTCCAATACGCATAAAAAAAATATTATAATGTTCGCACTTTTAAAATCCGAATTCAAATTTCGGCTGGATGGCCTTCCCTTATCGTTTATTAGTACACACAGTAGGCTACCTGTCTTTCGTTCACCTCTCCTAAGTTACAATCGATAAATAGTATGTAACCCGCACAAATTTAGTGGGAATTTGTTGAACGTAAAATCTGTCCAGGAAATGTTCCTGCGCACGTTTTTCGTTCTTGTCTTGAAAACAAATATGATCAGAGGACTTCGTCAGATGTATCTAGTGTTAGTAAAAACGTTATAAACTACTTCTGCTTCAAGATCAAATATATATTTATACTGTGCTGTATAGGACTTTATTTTGTCTAACAGCTCTTGCTACTCGCGTTCTGTCGGCCCACTAAACTTACAAAATTTCCATATGCAATGAACTGCATTTTTATTAGAAGTGATGCGCCACTGCCAGCAGAAGGAAAATATTTTCAGCCCCTTCCCTAAATGTAGCGTGCAAACAATTTTATATTAACTGCAGTGCTTTGAACTATAATACGTGGACCCCGACTCACGGCATATAAGAGTAGCGGCTATTGCCCGAATGTCAGCGGCTATATGAAATGGTCTGAGTGAAAAGTGACCCGAACTCTCAGAAAAAATAATATCCCTGTATACAGACAACCAATACTAAACTTCCTGTAATGCATGTAACTCAAGGCTACCTTCCAGTGATGGTTGTATTTTACACCATCTTGCCTTGCAGTTCATAAATATTACCGACTCTACAATTTTCTGCTGACGACTTATAATGTTACATAAGAACGACGTAGCGTGCGTTTTGCACAGTCTTCTGGTTAGAACTATTCTTAACTACTACTAACTCTAACTGTTAACGTACGTAAATAATTATACAACATAAAATAGGTAAACAATCTACATAATGACATAATGGTACAAGAGAAGGTCTGTCCTTTTCTATGCAAGCCTATGGAACATGCTGTGATTCAGTATATTATAACCTACAGTTGACAGAGGATTTTAATAAGTATATGTATAAACCAATATTTTTGTATCAAATAATTAACACACGAAATACACTGCTTAGAGTCATCAGCTTCATTGTTGCTAGGATATTGCACGCACAAAAAAAGACACGTGGTTACTTTGGAAGTGGTACGTGTTTGGGGACCACATCTGATCAGTTTGGAATTATGAGCTATATTGAGAACGAATGTGGGATGTTCTGTTTGGGGTAAGGATAGAGACATTTCACTACATCATTCTATGTGATTTCACGTATCTAACTGTATTGTGACTTCATTCCAGACACAAGTAGTGCATTTCTACACAAATAAATGTTTCTTTCAAAATTTTTGGGTAATTTGTAACAAGGAAAATTTATGAACAGTTTATCCGCGCATATTTTGCCCAACATAAGGGAATGTATTTGAAATAAAAGTTGTGTGTTATGAATGAGATTTATTGTTTCTGTTAGGTACTGTGTTCTCAGGTACAGCGAGGCGTATTTTAATAATATTTAACATTTAGATTTATGTGTAATGTAATATATGCTTATTTTATTTTGTTTGTTCCCGGCGGATTTTATGATCGTCCATCCCACCCGAATCCGTATTTGTTACGTAGGGTGGGTCATATTCAGTACAAAATTTTATGTAGGATTCAGAGTTTGCATCTGACTGTCTGTCCCGCTGTGTATTTGTGAAACTAATGAGAGTAGCATATAAGTGTAAATAGAAAGCGTTTTTAAAGAAGAGTAACTCAGAAAAAGTGTTAGAATTGCTGTTACTTGCATTAATTTGAGTTAATTTTGGGCTAATTAAAAGACTGCCACACTCACAATAGGTTGTGCTGTTATAACGTAAAGTAACAGTTCAGGTGCACGTTAATTTAATACAGTCTTCTTTGTTGCGATAACAAGGTAAAGCTATCTCTGTAATAGGCCTGGGCAGGCCCCGAGAGCTGTAGGAGTTCGAGGCTCGGAGAAGTGTTAAATAATCGGTACGTGAAGGTGAAATTGTTACAGCTCTACGCACCAACCGCCTTTGGCTCCCAGGAGATACTGCTGGAACTGACTTCTGTTAGAGGCTCAGTCGACTCCAGCGCTTTACTGCGGCCGAAAGGATTAAATCAGTGGACAATTCCAATTACCCAATCGGGAATCCAATCCGCGACCTTCCGGCTTGTAGCACAGTGATGTTTCCGTGGGAGGTATGGCAATGTGGTCACGAAAAGCAGTGAGACAGTGGAAACCACAAGTAATGTTTCTGTACGTCAATTTAATGCGCGTTCTTTGATTCTGATGTGCGGTACTGCATTATGGTCATAAAAGGTGGAAAATGCATATCGATGCCATGAAAATTTCTGCTGTATTTTAATTTCATGGATGGGGTTGAAGCCTACAAAGGCTGTAGGGTTCTGATGAACACAATCGCGGTAGTATGTGTGTGTCTCCACTTGCTAATGCAGTGGGCTAGATTTAACCAACACCGGACAAAATTAAAATTATCCCACGAGGTTGTAGTGTGGCCCCTGGATGGGAACATGTAATGAAATACGTTAATTATTTTATCGGATGTGACATTAGGACAGTCAGACATGACATCGGCATGTTATATTTATTTTTTACACTTCTTGCAAATACTGCAGACCCATCTGCCTTAAAAAATTAACTTCTTGTAATATTTCAAGGTGAAAATGCTGATCTTACGAAGTTGTGAAATAAAGTGAAATGCCAACTTGATGCTACTAGGTAATTTTATTGATGTGTTCTTAGCTCGATCTGTTTCGGATACATACGCCCATCATGAGGAGCATCTAATGCTCCTGATGATGGGCGTAAGTACCCGAAACATGTCGAGCTAAGATACATCAATAAAATTACCTAAGTGCATCAAGTTGGCATTTCACTTTATTTCATGAGGAAGATGCACGGTCAAACAACCCTGAAGTTTACGAAGTTGTGTTGTTTTGTGACATGAACAAATATGTCTTGACACTTAGGCACACCACATTACTACCATATGGCTCGGGGATTAATGTATTGTTCTGGGCGTGATGTGTATAGCCATCAGCTCTGGAGATACGTGCTGGCAAGGCGGTGTCTGATAATGCAGATAATTGGATGTTGATGATTCAATCACCAGCGGTTTTGCATTACCTGGGTCGTCGCGGCAAGTGGGAGACCGCAAGTAACAATGGATAGTCGGTGACAACATTCATCGGCAAACAAGAAGTCTATCTCTTTACCATATACTGGAGTTTATGTGAAGGCTAAAATCGAAAAACTTGGTACTGCCTATTCAGCTCCTCTGTAAGCCAAATGTCATAATCGCTACTGACAATTAAGGTCAGACGTTGAAGAATGAAGTACGCGCCAAAAAGACGTAGAATGAAGTGCAGAGGGAAAATAAAGTTAAATTGCCCATTTGCCAGATTACATGCCAGAAAGGCGTAGGGAAATTCATGTCAACGTTAAATTTCCCACATTTTCGGAGTATTGAAGGCTGTCTGCAGTATGTTTTATTTTCTTTCACGATCACTAAAATCATTTTCGTAACACACATAAGTTGTGTTTTGTTGTAGACAGGAATCAAATTTATTATGAAAACCTTCGCGAAGCAAATGTATCCAGTATGCGATAGAGGCCACTGTTGTGTTCATGAGGGGCGTATTGGGGTTGATTGGTATTTTATGAGTTGGGAGAATTCCATGGCTTTATCAGGAATTGGGTAAAATAAATTTGATATATGACCGTGCCAAACAATAAATGGAAAGTATTAATTCGGGGAAGGCAGACTAGATAAAGGGATACGACTTATTATTTACATTTGTGTGTATATGATAGTACGTAACAGAAATACGTGGTGTGGTTGCAAATAATTTGTAGGGGGCAGTTCATGATCTTACATCAGTTTAGCTTTCCTGAACGTTTTTCGGTAAAAGTGCCCCTTGACCTTAGACAGAGACTTGACGCGCCTCGTATAGTGGCGAATAATTTTTATATCAGCCACGTTTTATCGTGCATTGTAAACAAGATAAAGTAAATGAACATTTTCTGTGAGCTCTTTGACTTTATTTGCAATACATGAAATACTCATAATCCCTTAAACCTTCAGGCCAGAATCGTGTTTAAACCTAGCTTGAAACTTTCGCATTAATATATAATATAAAATTGTATTGGTAAAATGTACTAATTCAGTGGAGCAAAAGTCATTCTTAAAGCGCCGATACACAGTCAGCTACTCCAGGAAACGTCCACTCTTCAAGGTACACCGCTGTTCCTTGTGGTGTTCACAGGACCCCACCACTCGAGCCAGTCCTACGTCCGACGAATCTAGCCTACGTTCTCATATTCAGTTTCATGACGCTTCCTTGGAATTGATTTGTTAATAACACCGTCAAGGCTCAGAAACCTAAAAATGACTTATTCTCAGACCCACGTGTTCCAATGCGTTGTCACATGACAATTTTTAGAGGTGAGTTTTTCAACTTGTGAAGGACTGGAACGTTTAGAGCTGACAGTATTATTATGTTTAGAGCTGACAGTATTATTATGTTTAGAGCTGACAGTATTATTATGTTTAGAGCTCTGTATTTGAGTGCGTTTCTGACACATAAATTGGTATAACACTCGTATAATGGCAATACGATTTAAATAAATTACGCCTTCCTACTGGCGGTCGGGGCGTGGGGCTGACCCCCCCCCCCCACTCCCATCTAGTGCTGAAGGTCCTAGAAAAGAGTAGAGCTATGCATCTACTCACCCTAAGGGCTTGCGTGGCCTATAAAAAGGGTGGAAACCTACCTACACCTTCTTACCATTCCGTCTACGGCCAGGACTCGGAAGTGATGACATCATTTAATCAGACTTTGAAATATATTTTTTAACGCATTTCTTTTATCTCACGTGGATGATATTCATTCATCCTCTTGTCTGTCTTACGACAGCTCCACAGCCTCTTCCAAAGCGAGTGCTCCACAGAGAGCGATCTAGTGCTTCGTCTTTAAATTTACGGTATCCTCTCTTTTCCTTAAGGGTATCCAGTAGCTGTTTACGTCATCTTCCTAATTCTCTAGTCACTTTTATCGTTCCCTCTATCTTTCCTTCGATAATGTGTTTTAGAACGCCGTTCCTACGCAAGATGTGACCAAACCAGTTGGCCTTCCGTCTTTTTATTGTTTGTGGGATAAGCAATATAGCTCCAAATTCGTTTGAAAAGCAGATCGAAATCAGAAATTTGAAACAAACTGGTGATCCTACAGGAATGCAACTGAATTACATGGAAATCCAATACACACATACTTTATACCTTTAATTTTTTAATAGAACTTCTGACCGATGTCGTAGTGTAAGGAATCTGAGTCACACTGTATGAGCCTACTTTGTAGACTGCTATCTGCACGGGTGTACCTGTTGATTGGCAACTATATTTACAACGTATGTCCTCTGTCGATTGGGTAATTGAGCCAGGGCATCGTGTCGGTATTAGCACAAATCATTGCAGAGGGGGGGGGGGCGTAGACAGAGTTACCCACCTAGTCTTGGAATTATGAATATAACTTTTCAGGCTCAAGCTCCACCTCTTTTATCTTCCAACACACTATCCATATCTCCTCTGTGCATTGGAAGATGACGTTCTGGGCCTACGTTGGCGAAGAAACTATCAGCTTCTCCTACGTGGTTTCAAACGAAAATCTCCGTTTCCTTATTCAGACACGTTACTGTCAGAGCCGTTCTGATTCTTAGAACAGAGAAGAAAGAAAATAACTTACTTTATCCTTGTGTAGACTTACTTGAAACTGTGGTGGTACATGTTTTCACTCGTGTTTGGCTGTAGTCGTAGTGTGAACAGAATGAATCTGCACACAGTTCCATTGGTAAGCGCTGAATATGTTTTCATTTGGTATGATACGTGACAGTACGGATGTCAGCATTCGGCTTTTATAGTTACGGTATCTGAAAACAATGCCTGGTTGCTGTCATTTCTAGCTGAATATGAGCGCAACGTCGAATAGAGACGCAGGAATGTAGCCGCGTGCATGTGACATGGATATCTAGATGACTAAATATTATAAGCTAGAGCGAATGTTTGAAGGCCAGCGTTGGTGATATGTAATAGGAGCTGTTAATACTGATGTGCCAACTTTTATGCACCTTTACGATTGTATTTGTTATTTGGAAGAGGTAACCTGGATAAACTGGAAGAATACTGAAAAGGTCGCGTCTACGTTTCTGTACATACAATAACTTCAAATATTATCACTGAAAGCGGTGAATGGAGTTTAGTAGCGCTTTGTGATGTAATTACACATGTTATAAGATACGAGTTCTTGTGCAGTAGTAACGTTTCTTATTGTGGTCTTCTGGGTTATGACAACGTATTGTAGCTCGGTAGGTGGTTACCGGCGTTTTGGAGGAACAAATCGCTGTCCATTTTCCTTAAACCATGTTACAACACAGAGGACTACGATGTCGGTATATAAAAATTTTGCAGGAAAATTTAATTACCGGGCTGGATGACCGGAGAATCTGGGGCCGATTACGGGCAGTATGGGAATTTTATATTTTGTTTACAGCGTCCACAGAAGATCTGAGGCCTACTCACTGTCTCATACAGTGGGTACTGGGACGTCTTCCTGCTATGTGAGGCTAGGCACCCATCTGGATTTAGTGACGAAGAATGTATGGACGTGTAGATGTAAATAGTGCATCGCGTAATTAAGCACAGGAACAACTTTATCTTTAGGCTGCCGTACTAATACTTTACATGGAACTAAATTCCACATTTATAATTCCACCCAAAAATACCTTATAAACGTATTGTTTTAAATTAAGAAAGCGGAATTATTTTAACACAGTAATCAAATGCAGTACTTTACTTTGATTACAGTAATTGATGAAACACTCTGAATTCTAGTGAAAGTAGCAGTTTGATATCTAACTAGCTTCACCTCCATTTAGCAGCCATTTAGCAGCTGTTCGTCACGAGAGAGGCAAGAAATTTCCTCTTTCTAGAAGTGAGTGCCGATGACCGTGTCCAAGCGAGCCCTATACCGGCCGCGTGTTGAGCCAAAATACTCCTCCGACACTAGTCTGTTTCTATAAACCCCATCTTGTTGATATCCTTGCACTAATATCGCAATATCAAATAAACACCGACGACTGCACTCATGTATTTTTAAATAAACAGTTTGTTAACACTGTACGTAACCCTCAAAGAGCCATCTTCAGGGAGTATAATTGATGCATTCTAGCATCGTGGGTCAACAAAATGAGTCACTATGTTGTTGACACACACTGTTAGAATGTATCAGTTATACCCCTTAAGATGGCCGTTTAAGGGTTGAAACATGTCAGAGTTAGGTACAATGTCAGTGAAATGGTGATTTAATAATATATGAGTGCATTCGTCGGTGTTTATTTTAAATACTCTTTCTGTAAGATCAATTTGCCATCATACTGCCACGTAGGCTACATCTCTCACGTTGACTTTTCTGTTTCATTCTACCAAAATTTACCAACATCTATTCTCTCCTACGGTATTAATTTACCAAAGGTTAGATTTGCGGAATCTTTAATTGCACTACCCTACTAGGATTTCTATGAGTACCTTTTACGCAAGAAATCCACCCTTGGAGACGATGTCTTTTCTTTCACTCTTGGGCAGTGTCTAATGTAGAGTCCATTTAGACCCCTTACTTTACTGCTAGTCTACCCTATTATCCTATTTTCCACAAGGTACAGCTACATATTTTAAGGGATACATGTTGGAAAAACGTGAAAACTGGTTCGTCCTTTATTCTTGAAATATTCGCTTTGTCTGCTGGGAAAACAAATTTAGTTTTATTTTTTAAATAATTAATTTTCACGTAACGTCACACTGGTAAACCTTGTTGCTTTGTACGTAATAATCTCAGTTGATGTGTCTCCCCTCTCTCTCTTTCTCTGTAGGTATGTACACACTCTCTCTTTCTCTGTAGGTATGTATGTACACAGGTAACACACTTCCATACGTACAAATGAACACTAACCCACAAGTAACATTACGGCACAATTATTTTTTGGACAAAAATTTCTTTTGCATAAGAACTGCATAAAACCATGCAGCGTAAATGATAAGCTTGTTACCCAAATGGGACATGGCAGTACCGAGTTTGTATCTGTGGTGTCACTATAATGTGTTTTGAAAATAAAATACCACAGGAGTCAGAAATACGTTCGTTTGTCTTATGTGTACATTACGTAACATTTAACATTTACAAATTTAGGTTTTTAAATTTTATTATGTAAATACGTGTAAAAGTGGACGTCGCACATGGGACCAGTGACTGACGGTCGATTCACAGAAAAGAAAAACCATTGCTGTATAAATTCCAATCAGAGGCACGTTTTGTGAGGCATGAAATAAAGTTGTCCCACTAGTTCTGCATCTGAGAACGGGTTCTGGAGGAACCCTTTTCAAATCAGAAAAAAGTGCAAAAAAAAATCATGATTTGTAAAATAATATTAAACGAGTTTCTCCTGCCGTTTCAAGCATTTTAGGCCGGTTCGTATTCTGATTTCGTGTTGGTAGATAGGAAATTTTCGGAGGAAAATTTTTTCATGTTTCTTTGTTTTCCACAGTCCCTGCACGTACCTGTCAGCATAGTACTTAAAGTCACGATGGTTTCGTAACACCTAGTTCAATTCAAACTATTGTCATCTGATAATGAACAAATTTACAGAAGAATACTTACTGAATTAACTGATATATGGATGAATGTCGGAAAGTTGATCACGGGAAGCTATGGCAGGATTGAATGAAGTAGTGGAGGTGTGGAAGATACGGTGAGTATGTGGATGGAGGTAAATGCCGCCAGACGCTGGAGTAAAAGCTTAAGGTTGCCCCAGTTTTGAGTAATACTGCAGTGAGTCCGCATAAAATGACCCCATTTCGGAGATTAAGGGTGCATTTGTTATGCTTGGAAATGAACTGCTTCTCACGATGGTGGAAGGGTAAGGCAGAGGTTACAGGTTAACAGGGCATATCGCAGTGTGAAGAGATTCGGATTTTGTCGTACTGTGTCGATAGCAACTGCATGTACGTTCCTCTTGTTAGCGGTATTATCGCTCTTGGTCCGGTTTAAAGGAAGCTTGGTCCGGAAATCGGTTATCCTTCTGAATATTTCCATGGTTTTTCTCAGACATCTGAATTCAGATATTTTAAAAGGGTTAAGTATACTGTATGGAATACAGACAATTTTCCGTGACGCAATTTTTACACAAGTAAACTTTTTGCAACGCAGGACGGATTTTTCCTTGCGGGAAAGAAAAAGCAGTGAGACGAAGGTAACGGAAGAATACCGCTGGGTGATAACTCAGGCGTCGGTGTAGCGAATCTGCGGCCGATCAGGATCCAGCTTTTTGGACTTTGGATTATAATTGAACTCCCTTGTGTGTGTGTGTGTGTGTGTGTGTGTGTGTGTGCGCGCGCGCGTGTGCTTGTGTTTACATATATGTATATGTGATCATGTGACCACTCATTTCCGACTTGCACAAATTTCTACTTGCGCCAGACCTACCAAAACGTAACAATTGCGTTAGTCAGGAAGGGTCTGGACACGAAAGAATTTTTTCAGTATCATTTCTTATATTTCGACTTCGGGCCTGTAAGTATCGAGTCTCATCTCTGTGGGATTTATACAGCGATGTTCTCATTAGTTCGTACTGTATAACGTGGAATGTTACGATAATTAGTGAAAAGGGAATAGGCAGGGCTGCGGAAGGAAGGCGCTGTGGCCACGAAATTCGATAGGTTATTTTGCCCGAACCTAACCAATGTATTGAGGTACTCAGGTTATAAACTTGTGGGCCCAACGTTTTGCGTGTACTGGGCATGGCCGTAAATTGACAGCGGCTAAGAACGAATAGCTGAGGGGCACATCTGGTTATCACAGCCACACGTATTCACCCTGTATTATTAAGATCACTTTGTCAAGGAGGATGAGACAAATGAAACATGTAGCGTACCAGTGGGAGGTGACAATTACATACAAAATTTCTGAGGTGAAAACGCGCAGGTAACGTGTCACCTTTGGAGACATAGGCATAGATTGGGGGATATTATGGCAATAGATAGACCTCCCTACGGAGTTTATCTGTCTCCGGATTGGTTGATTGAGGAAATTAATAAAAGCGGTGATATGTCTTCTGATTATACAAAATTATTAAATTTATTGACCGGCTGAATGACTCTTAAGGTTTGGAGGAAGATTTAAAGTAATCGAATTGGCGATGAACAACAGATTTATCATCAACAGCTTCCTTTTTGAAACGTTGAATGAACTGTTGAATGAATACGGAGTAACAGATAACTTAATTAATTCGGTGCCTACATAGCGTAGTTGGTATAGCGCCTTGGCTACGGACTGGACGATGCAGCGTTCGGTTACCGACAAGTGCAAACAATTTTTCTCTTCTCCAAAACATTGGGACCTACTCCGGGGTCCATTCAGCCTCTTATACAAAGAGGACCGGAGGCTTTCCCCCCCCCCCCCCCGGGGGGAAGGGGGGCGGGACTTTTAGCTGGCTACTGATCTCATTCTCATTCCGTTACATGTCTGCGTGACCTGAACAAGGGAAACTTTGCATTTTTCGACATGGTTATTAGATTTGGTTTGGCCATCTCCTGTGATTTATAGTTGGTGCCTTTGTTTTGGTCATGATAATAATGACGTATGCATGACGTTATATATTGTCTAGTTGTAGCTTGTCAAGTCCTCGCACTTCAGTAGAGATTAGAACAGCAGTTAATTTCGTAGTTACTTGTAAGCGAACAGCCATTTGAGAAATTGCGAAATTCGGTATTCAGTTCTATTGGGTACGCCAGAGAGAGAGGGGGGGAGGAGGGGGGAGAATGGTTTGTATCCTTGACGTGTCAGCCGAAACAGGGAAAAGTGAGAGTGTTACAGTTGGATGTATCGTGAGTTGAACTCAGCTGTAAGCAACTGACAACGCCTCTGAAGTTAGGTCATTATTTACCTTTAGTAGATACACAGATTATAAACTTTTTTTTTCTAAATTTAGATCGTAATTTAATTTCTAAAGGCGTGTTACCATAATATCTCTTTCATTACTAAAGAGACCTCCAGTATTATTTCGCTCAAGAACCAAATGAGCTGCATTTATTTTCTCATTAGGAGCTTCGTGTTTCGTACTCCTCACGAAATATTATTCGGGTGATGAAATGTAGGAGGAGATTCATATGACAGGGACATGGGGCACGTATAGTGGAGAGGAGAGATGCATACAGAATTATGGCGGGGAAACACAGAAAAGACAAGGGGGAAGTTGTAGACGTGCATGAGAAGATAATATTAAAGGGGTCGTAAAGAAATAGGATGGGAGGGGGTGAATTGTATTAATCTGATACCGGATAGACTGAGGTGGTAGGCTCTATCAAAAACGGCAATGAGTCTCCAGATTCCACGCAGTGTGGGGCATTTCTTGACCAGCTGAGGAACTTTTACCTTCTCAGGAATAATGCTTTTCGTGGAGTTCAGTGGAGTTATTGCATTCGTGCGTCCAAAGCTGTATCAACTCTCTGATTGGCCAAATAATGACTAGATAAGCTGCGAGAAGATGTTCTTCATAAGGAACCTTGTTAGTCCTGCTTATTTTACTCCCTGTTTGTGCTTTTATTTCCGTAAATACATTGGGATTTGTTTTGTGTAAGACTGAAAATCATAATTCGCATCACGTTTTAGTTAAAGACTGCCTGTCGGGTTACCATTATCTGTCCGATGGTTTAGGAGCTCGTGTTAGGTTACATAGGAACGGACGTACGGACGCACAGGCACGACAGCCATTCTTTTTACTCTGTAAAGAACGCGCTGCAATCCAGTAACTAATAACAAATACTTTACTAATCGACTCCAGATATCTGATTCATTAATTCTTATATTTTCTTGTCACAGCACCGAAGGAATTGAGAAGGTATTTATGTCTGTAGATTAGGTAAAGATTTAGAAGGAATTGGTCATGGTAATATCTCATCTTTATGCTGAAGAGACCGGGTATAAAGGGTAACGGGCTTCCTTTATTCTTTTCCCGGTCCACATTTTACAATTACTGTATCTGTGACCGTAGACTACCTATAGAGTTAACAGGTTGTAAATAAAGCAAGAAACACATAATCAGACCGTATTACTTTTATCTGTACATGCAACAAGCGGTAGGGTTGTACTGGGATAAGAGAGGATTTCTACAGTTAGTGAGATTGGATTGAAAACTTGTTTTGTACTGAAATGTTTGTTTTCTCCACGTTGATGTACTGGCGCACCTTTGGCGTAATTAGATATAACCTCCTTATAAAGTAGTTGTTTTCAGTACTTCAGGTCCGTGGGATGTAATTTGCAAGTGCGAATATTTATTGGATAGACGAACCTAGTGTCTGCACCTGTATCAACCTCAAGTAATTGGAGATACGTACTTTTATGGGTTCCGTTTCCTTTCAAACAATTAATAGTCGTTGTTGTTTCATTATTGGGCTGAAGCACAGTCGCATTTTGTGCGTATGAGAAAAGAGTCATTTTCTTTAGTGTTTTGTGTGATTTCAGCTGTGCATAAATTTGACTTCAGGCTTGTTATAAACGGAAAAAGAATCTAGGACATACAGTGTTAGACAGTCATGCTTTTACAAGGTCCGTATGTTTTCTCCGGCCAGTCATTTCGAGTGTCAAGGGACTGTACCCTCGCTGTGCAGGTCAGCCGCATTCTCTTGGTAAGGGACAATGTGTTTTTCTGCCTCTCGCTTGGGCACTGTGAAGTGCAAACAGCAAAGTTATGTCGACATTTAGTGAATACTCCCGAAAATAAATAAATTCGGGAAAGAAGCTGTAGAAAAGACGCTGTCCTTTCGGATTGTGGTGTCCGAGTCACAGCGCTGTGTAGAATGGTTGGTGGTAACAAACGTTGAACAGGAAGGTGCTGCCTCCTTTTATCCTGAAAGTGGAGGGTAGTGAGTTTTCCGATACGTGAATACACTGTGTCCTAAGACAGATGCCAGCAATCAAAATTCTCACCAGCAATTTTATAATCGTTCAAAATTAATATAAAATAACGTGGTATTTTACTGAACTTGAGTGAATTTAACTGCCTATCATGCATGATTCCAAGTATACTTAATTTTCAGAAACCTTCTATGTTGTTGTATATAGCTTTTGTTCTGAATTTGTCACGGAGATAGTTTCCCGCATATTAACCTTACATCTCCAATTTGGACGGATCTATTCCGACAGTACTGATACTGTGTATGATAATAACTCTTTCTGTTGAGAAGAGTCCTTCTTTGGAAGGTGACAGTCTTTTACCTGGTCACGAAATTTCCTGCTTTTCGTGTTTACCAGAGCCCTTTTTCGGTCTGTATCCGAAACATGATAAGTTGTGTTCACATCTTCCTGCTCTCTTCCTTTCATATTCACTGTAACACACTACCCCTCACCCCTCTTTAGAGTAATTGTATGCCAAAGGAAAAAATTCCCTAATTCTGTGTGCAGGTACGGTATGTTTATGTAAGCCTTCCATTCACCGACTCATGTACATTATAACCCTTGAGGGAACTTTGGTATTAAGAGTTCGCTAAATATGCAAGCCGTTGACGTGGGTAAGTTCTGGAAAAGCTACTACTACTACTACTACTACTACTATTACCACAACCACCACCACCCCCAACGCCGCTGCCACAAATATCAGGAAAGTAATAATAATGATGAGGATAATAATAATAATAATAATAATAATAATAAAGGTAGAGCCAAGTTATGCAGAGACGGTATACTACAGGCCTATTAGATATATGGGTACAGAGCTTATTATTGAAGAAGACACGTCCATGTTAATGTCGAGGGGAGACCTGAAAGCAGAAACTGAGAGCGAATAATAGCAGCAAAAGGTAAAGCATAACAAATCTAATATCATGCAACAAATATAATATAAACAGAAACAGGTAGCAGATGCAGGCCTTGTGAACCGTTCGACGAGACAATGGTTCACATTTCAGCGTGCCCAATATTGGCAGAAGAACGTTATGTAAAGCGACATGACTGTGTGTGTGTGTGTGTGTGTGTGTGTGCAAGGAACCGTGGGTACAGTCAGATACGGAACACTGGAATGACCGTGTACCAAAATCACGGAAACAGGTTATGAAAATAAGGTCATCATATTGTGGAATCAAGTGCAAACCGACAGAAACCTCCCTAACAATAAACCGGACATCATAATCTGTGATAATGAAAAAGTAAAATGTCTCTTAGTAGATACTGCAAAGAGATATAAATGTGATCAAGAAAGAAGCCAAAAAGATTTTAAAAGACAAAGAGCTTGAAAAAGAAATACAAATTATACGGAATGTAAAAACAAAAGTTATTCCAGTAATAATAAGGACAACTAGTACCATATCAAAATCATTCACACAATACCTGATATACATATATGTAAAGGAAGATACCAAGAAACTTCAGAAAACATCCATACTTGGAGCTATGTACATATTTCGGAACGTACTATTGTAAAAGTACAAAACGTTTATCATGGGAAGTAACATTACATGTACGTATGATATCTTGTAAGCACAGAAGAGCTGTAACATTACATACCCTAGAGAAATGGTTTGTTTCAGGTATATAATTGTAAGTACCCTGTGCGAAGGTGGTACTGGTGATATTGATTATGGTGAAAATAATATAAATATTTTATTGATGGTTAAAGAATAAGAGACCAACTTTATGTCACTAGTTATTAAGTTTTATTTCACTTCTTCTGTGCTCAACATGTTTCGGACATTAATACATCCATCATCAGGAGCCAGCGACTTTTCTATTGTATCACCACATTGGTCATGTGTTCTTGTTTCGATGTGTGTTTGGAGTTTGGGTGTG
>Ga0136643_10008471_pt1 | contig 15040 bp, 9 predicted proteins | sample TergutLab28metaG_FD_96883 | JGI IMG/M metagenome (GOLD analysis project Ga0136643, IMG submission 96883) | Labiotermes labralis P1 segment gut microbial communities from Petit-Saut dam, French Guiana - Lab288 P1 (version 3) (version 3) | ecosystem: Host-associated > Arthropoda: Insects >... | reverse complement strand
TTTGACGGTTTGTTTTGAAATTGAAAATTTAAAAGTTTAAAAAAAATGGGGGGGGGGGGGGCAAAAGCAACAAATAAAATGAACGTGATGATAATTTCCGTGTACGTCAGGACAAGCCGTTATATTACCATCCAGTTCACAGTCCTTTTGTATTTTGTACTTTGTCAGAAACGTGAAGATTAAACAGAACAAATGCGTAATTTCGCCGGTTGTTTTATATGGGCGTGGGACTTGGTACCTAACTGGAACGGAAGAACACTTCTAGACTGTTTGCGCTTGGGAGAGATACAGTAATGCGAAAGCGCAGAAAATTGTACAGCAAGAAGCTTGGTAAAGTGCAGTCTTAGTAAATATTAATGGAGTTGTCAGGAGAGGTCAGAGCGTTAGGGTACTTGGATTATCGCCAGGAGGCATTATATATAGATCATTGTTTCAGGTTTTTGTTTCCGGGACAGAAACTTTGTGTGGGTTTATTGAATTTCTAGCAATTATGACGACATGTTTCATAGACTTTTATACAATACATGTAAGAAAGTAAATGTAAAGCAGTCCTTGTACAGACCCTGAGGGCTGTATGAAGTTGAGGCTGCCAGAATTTTTAGACAGTCGGCACATGAAGGTGGTAATGTAGTCAGCCCTACGCATGGGCACGTGTCCCTGGTACTAATTTCTGTTGAGGCTGTGTCGACGCCAGGGCCATAGTGCGGCCTGAAGGATTATGTCCTTGAAAAATTTCAGTAACCCCGTTGTGAATAAACCCCGCGACCTGACGGCTTGTAGCGCAGTGCCTCAACCAACTGCGCCCTCACGTCCGTGGCAGTAAATCGAAACTACTCAGGTCTTTTGGCTTCACACTTACTGTGTGTCTCTAGAAATCCGTATGTCTCAGATGTGTGTGTGTTAGTGTGTGTGGGATGTGGCGTCTGGCATATTACACGGCCTTACTCCAGAGCCTATCGTAATCATAATCTCCAGCTTAATTTGTTGGAGAGTTATGCAAATTTTGCTGTGTATTGTTTTAATGGCCACGAAGTACGTTCGCTTAGATCAGTGGTTCCCAACCTCAGGTCTCGACCCCACATCAGGGCCGCGAGGGACCTGACGTAGAGTCGCTAGTGGGTTTTGTGAGAAATCGATAGTTATGAAAAAATTAAAATTTGTGTCTGAATGCAAACAATGATCTAGATAATGTGAGTACTGAGTCGGCGTTTATTAATTTTAAACATGCTGGAGCAATTAAATTTTAAGTAACTAATGAACACACTGTATTATCGTAAAGTACAAAGTAGTTGAACGCAACAACTAATTAGAAATTTGATTTTTTTTAAAAATAAGTGTCAGTGTTATGTGGTGTCCAAGAAAATGAATAGGTATTAATTCATTTATAGCAAGTACTGGCTACTGCCTTTCCCATTTGTTACTGTAGGGTCATACACAAAAAATGTTGGGAACCGCTGGCTTAGACGGACCCCCCTGATAACCAAACGAGTTCTCATATGTTTTGCAGGTACAGTTTATGGAGACTTTCGGTACTGGTGACCGCCTTGTAATCATATAGTACAGTGTCAGGCACGTTGGGAGGCGTGCTGTTTCTGTGGGAGTGGATTAGGAAAGTGCAATGTGGTTGTCTTACGGATGGTATGTTGATGTTCGTTTATTGAGTAATTCCGATTTGAAGGGTACATTGAAATCAACGTGTTTGTACTGTAGGCTGTTGCATATAATGTGGATCAGTATTATTAATTTTGGAGGTTGTAATACGTTCTGTCAATTGCATATATCAAATCTTGTATTTGCTACGTGAGTCAGATTGTACAGAAGATACACCGCGGCCTTCGCAGTTCGCACCCTTTATGTGTAGTTCTACAAACAGTACATTTGTACACCCTTTACCTCAGTCTGCTGCCCATATTTCCTATATTTAAAAAAAAAATTCTGAATCCATGCTTTGTAAGGTAAATGTAAAGCGATCCCGTTACAGGCCCGGTGTGGCCCAGAAGGTGGTTAGAGGTATAGCTCTACTCTTCCATGACCGCGGCACTAGAAGGGGGTGAGTGGTCAGTAGCACGCCCCGGCCGCACTTTACCCCCGGGAAAGACCCGGTACCAATTTTCCAGGAGGCTGGATGAGCCCCAGGGCCGGTCTGGACGGGCGGAAAATCTCGTCCCCACCGGGACTCGATCCCGGACCGTCCCCATGCTTTATAAGCCGAATATGAATATCGTATAAGTTTGTTAAAAATCTAAGGAAGCCAGTAGTTTTAAGGCGTCATAGTGCGTGCTTGTATTACCACCAGCTGACGGCGGTATTGTGCTCAGCGTTGGTCCTGCTTGTTGAGCCACCACCTGGCCGAAATATTGTGCCACGCATCAGGCCTGCTTGTTTTACCACTACTGGCCGCAAGGACTGCTCGTCTTACCACCGACCTAACGCACGGTCTGCTTGTTTTACCGCCTAGTATCCACAAGCTATGCTTGTTTACCACCCACGGACCGCAGAATCGTGCCAAACAGTAGGCCTGCTTTTCTAGCGTGAAACTCGCAAGTGAGGCGTGTTTCTGTATAGCCTCTGTAACTCTGTGATATCGCAAGCTCCTGAATTTCGTGTTTTTCTATCGTCGATGCTCTAACAGTTTGTCTTGACATTCCATATCGGTAACATTTATGTGTGCTTTAACCATTATAGTCCGTCGACTTATTCAGACATGTTTTCTGCGGCACGACACCGCTATTGCGAAATTACATTTTTTGATACGATAGATTGCTGTCATTAAGACTGGATACAAGGTACGGAACACGGAAGGGGATTTCATGACTTCGTGTAATTGTACACATCGCTTGAGTCGGATTTATTTGACAGCGTGCCTGCAGTGGTGTAGATTTTATGTTGTCGAATGAGATGGGAAGATAACGGTGGGTGGTGTGCTTCTATTTGAAGGTACAGTGCAGGTTAATGTTGTACATCTTCAGTGCAGTGTATATATGGTTATATAATATGTGTTACAAGTGCAATCATATCTGTATGTCATACAGACTTTCGCTGTGTGGATATGAAGTAACGAAAATGCAGACATAATTGGTAACTCTACGTTTTTCTCCAGAATACGGACTTGGAATCTTAGTGTACTTGGTTGAGCGATGAGGGTTGTTTGACCGTGCATCTTCTTCATGAAATAACTTGAAATGCCAACTTTATGCAACACACGACCTCCGCAGCGGCTCTCAAGACCACCACCCATCCAAAAACTCGGTGCAGAAAACCATATGCTGCAACTCAACATCCAATGCTCCTGATGATGGGCGTATGTACCCGAAACATGTTGAGCTAAGAATACATCAATAAAATTACCTAGCTGCATCAAGTTGGCATTTCAAGTTATTTCATTTGGTTGAGGGATGTTTGTGCAGAAGACTTGGTGCGAGAGGGTGTGGAGGTTACAGAAGCGATGAGACAGACTTGTTTAGACCAGTACCTGTGAGCGGATTTGACTTATTTATTATGAAGGATGAATGACTTGCTGCTGGTGGCAGGTTGTCTTTCCTCAAATGCGACTCTACACTTGAGCTCCAATTATTTTGGTTTTTGTTTTCCAGTATGGCAGTCAGCGTAACTCGCTCATGAGCCATGTCCGAGCGAAGAAGTGCGTATAATTAAAGAAGAACAAGAGGCAGAGCTGTTTACCCGTCTGAAGGCTTCTGAGTTAGAGAATCTTGCCCTGATTAGATCTTGTTGCAGATTGTGACTGGAATGAGAATGAGACGCCCTTGTTCTGCTACGTTTTAAATTCACTGGCAGGCTGTGTTTCTGTCCTCCACCTAGACGTATCCGAGTTCTGCACGAGTGTACCACGACTTGGCGTCTCCCACTGATGTTACCGACACTGGTAGCATATGGCACTTCATCGCGTCAATAAAATATGCGCTGCATCTACACGTGCTTCGAAAGCAACATTCAGTTCTGCGTGTATTGTATTTTCTGCATTATGTAAAAGGTAAAGGTAAAGGTAAAGCAGTCCTTTTACAAGCCTTGAGTAACCCAGAAGGTTCCAGGAAGTTAAGGTTCCCAGATTTCTTGACAACGGCACAGACGGTGGTAATGTTGTCAGCCTTACGCACCTGCCGCCTTTATCCCCAGGAAATACTACTGGTACTCATTTCTGTTAGAGGCTGAGTCGACCCCAGGGCCGTGTTGCGATCGGAAGGATTTTATGTCAATGAAAAATTCAATTGACACCATCTGGGATCGAACCAACGACCTTCCGATTTGTAGCTCAGCACCTTAACCACTGTGCTACCGCGGTCCCCTTCTGTATTATGTAGACACAGTTTTGTGTATGATGCGACGCTTATAACAATGTGGTGAGGTTTTGTATGCAGTGATGATCGATTGTAACCAGAGTGATGTTCCCCAGACACATTCTTAGTGTCGACTTGCAGTACTAAGCTTAACTCGAACTTCGCTTACTAGTTTCAGACATGGAACTTGCATACAAATACGACTTCTCAACAGCTTGCTGATTTTAGGCACTCTCTGCACTGTTTTCAAATTGTACAAGAAAAAGCAAAGTATAGAAGCTGCACTGAGCAGATGTTTCATGTCTTAATGTTTAGACGTTCACCATATCCAGTAACGTTACAAGCAGGCGTTGTGAACCTGAGTTGCAGCAGCATTCCAATGTGGTGCAGATTCTTGGCAGTGTGAGCTACTGGGCGGAAAATGGGTAACTGTCGATTTGTGATTTTCTGTAGACATAGAAACACGGACGGACATTACTGTGCGCTCCACAACTTGTCGTGTAGACTTCGTAGACCAAATTTAATGGAAATTAGTTCGGTAGCTTTGTTTCCATTGTGTGCGTAGACGAGGGTACGTGATTCTGTACACGCCTTCGGTTCGTACGAAAAGGGCACAATGAAGACTCATATTTCCTGTTTACGTGTGCCCGTGCTGTTTCTGCATGTGTCGAGCAAGAGTGAATTTTAAGGTACATGCGTTCTGAACGTCGGCTGAAGGTGGAAGTTATTTGTCAGCTTCAAGATGAGGTTTTACTTTCTGTGAAGAGGTAAAGCAATCCCATTACAGGCCTGGACAGGCCCAGAGGGTTCCAGAAGGTTGAGGCTCCCGGATTTCAAGACAGTCGGCACATGAGGGTGGTAAGGTTGTCATCCCTACGCACCGGCCGTCTTTACCCCCAGGAAATATTCGTGGTACTCATTTCTGTTACAGGCTGAGTCAGCCCCAGGGCCATAGTTCGGCCGGAAGGGTTATGTCAATAAAAAATTCCAATGGCACCATCGAGAATTGAACCCGCGACTTTCCGGCTTATAGCACAGTGCCTCAACCAACTGCGCCACCGCGTACCCTCACTTTCTGGTAAAGAAAGAGCATTATTCCTTGTTAGGCTGGGTGGACCCCAGGGAGCCGAACAGGAGTTAGTACTTATAGGGAATGTAACCCGGTTCGTCCAACACGAAAGCGAAGGTAAAGAAAGGTAAATTTCACTCTGTAGCATGCCATGAAGGCCCAGAGGGGGAAAGGCGAAGGTAAAGAAAGGTAAAGTTTACCCTATAGCATGCCATGAAGGCCCAGAGGGGGAGTAGAGTACCTCTACTGTTTCTTTAACCTCGGCGCTAGTTGAGGGTGGTTGTTCACCGCTGCGCCCGTTTAACATTCTCGGCGAAGAGACTGTTTCCATTGTACGGTAGCTGGATAGGATCCAACACGTATGAGGCCCTTTGCCTCAGCTGCTCTCTCTACTGATTATGGGTGCCGCTTTTCGCTATATATATATATATATATATATAAAGAGGAAGAGGTGCTGGTGGTTTGAGCTGATGGTTTAAACCTTGCATAGTACAGAAGTAGGCAGTGATCAAGAAAAAAGGAATACTGTCCTTGACTGTGAATTTCTTGTTGTAGGTCTCCAGTGGTGCAGTTTGGTTATGTTCCATCATAAGCATTGAACACAAGTGTGGAATGGGCTAATGACCTCCTCACAAAATAACACCAAGAAATATTCCTTCAACACAGCATTTCATTATTTTAGACGGCATGTTTTATACTAATTCTGCGAATGAATTCATTGTAAAATTTGAGGCCTCTTTCTGCATTTTGCAGTTGTATATCAAAACGTTTTATGTTATTCTTTACAGAACACGACGGTCGCTGTCAGTGTAGCTGCTGATACTGTTACAGTATGTGTTGGTTTTATTTGACTGTAAACACAGCGAAGATGAATTGCCGTACGAACCAGCCACCAATTTCCACACAGTTGCTGCCCCGAGGTTAACTATATTCCTCCTATGCAGTAGTATGTAGGAGACAGGCGATTTGTCAACGAGAGATTCTCTACCATAAACTGTTTTTTTTTAATTTCACGGCACTCCAAACCCGTCATTAAAGAGTGTGATTAGGCGTTTAACACTCCGTTGATTTTGATGTTTGTTTATTTGTTTGTTTGAGACACAAACTTATTTTTAACGTCGATACAGACACCCATTTATTTAAAGTCTGTTTTTGTATTTCATTATGAACTCTCACGTCTAAAAAGTGCTGGGTTAACGATTTAAATGTTAATTTTGCTTGAATGTTGTCTGTTTTGATCTTCATTGAGTATTGAGTGCTTATTACTGGTGCGAAGAATTTAGGACAAACATTCAGTACACATGGAAGAGATGTGAAATACTTACAGAGTTATGGTCAGGAAATCTGAAAGAAGAAACCCGCATAAGAGACCGAGATGCAGGTGGGAGGATAATATTAATATGAATTTTAACTGAATAGCGTCGGAAGATGTGGATCGGATTGAGGTGGCTCAGAATACGAGCTTTGGCAGGAAAGCTATAATTGGCGTTGGGTAGCAAAACTGGCAGGGAATTTCGTGAACGGGTGAGCAACTGTCGGTTTGTCAAGAAGGGCTGTGTTTGTGCAGCGGTACGTTAGTCCGTATGGTTCAGCACCGACGCTGTCTTTAAGACGACAACGCTTGCTCCTTGCAACCGTACGTGTATGTAACGTACAGAAGGTTCGTTGCCACAGTTTCCGTAACGGTGCATTCATTTGCAACCTACTGCATCAGGTTCCATGTGACCCACGATATGAGAGTTACGAGTGTTGGTACTGTAAGTTCTGACTTCACCAACTGTTCAGCTAACGAGGAAGATATTTATTAAGTGTACTGCCGGAAGATTCCTGGAAATTGTCCCTGTCACGCCATGAGGACGCAAAAGGGGTGTAGGGGTATAGCTCCATCCATTGTTAAATTAATGTCTTTTCGTTTATTTTAATGACGATGTGATGGTATCTTCATCATCATCATCATCATCATCGTTTATATAACTTACATGTAGTATGTTTTGACCCAACATAAACGTCGTGGGACTTTACTTATATCCTCAGGAACATTTCTGTTGCAACATGAAGAATTTTATCCATTTCTGATTTTTGAAAATGTAGTACAGAATTGAGTTTCCAAGGCAGTTGTGCCAGTTATACTGTGGCAAGACGCGGTAAAAGGCGGTAAAGCGAAGCATACTTCGAAGCCGTGTTCTAGTAGAGCTGGCCTTCAGTGCCCGTTGGGTCGTACGCACAGATTTGGTGCAAGGTGCTACTACATAGAGTGTGAATGTTCTGAAATTGGCCGGTAACGCTGCTCGTGACACGAAGTAGTGTAGGATCAATCAGCGTCGCCTGCATTTGGTCATTCGTAATATCTAGTAGCTGAACAAACTGCTGTCTGGTGTCACCCTCTTTCAAGGCGCTGTTTTGCCGAACACCCAAGCTGCATTCCTGCCTAAGAAGACTTAGAACAAGTCTTAAGATTCGGCTACCTATTGCTGAAATTACGTTTGTCGTAATTGTGCACTCTTCCATTCTTCTTTTAATCCAGGTTTCTTCACAAAATTCAGATTTATTCCTTACATTTTTCCATTACTGCACGTTCTGTTTTCGTGTTCTTATTGCACGGGAATGTGCCTTGTCTGCCGCTCACATTTGGTTGGACTGTATCTGTTGCTGTTTTGTTTTTGTTCCTGCTGGTGCTGTTAAAGTGTTATCGTTCGGCGGTCACTCCACAGTGTGTATCCTTTGAGCTTAGCTATGCAGAAGGTTCTATATTCGAAACGTGTCTGTGGTTGATAAGAATAATGTCGGTTCACAAACTCGCTGAACGCTGTGGAGACGTACGAGTTAATCCGTCGTTGTCACGCGGGTGGTTTGCCTCTTGTGGCGAGGAGTACGGCTACGGTCTACTGTAAGCCGCTGGTACAGTACATACAGAGTTAATAATTGATTTGTACGGAGCAGCATGGTAGGACCTGTCGAATCAGTTATCCCGTACAAACTAATGAGGTATCATGTATTTCCATTCACGAACCGGTTAAACACAGATTACGTTTGGGAATGTTGGCTACTAATTTTTATGTATTTTCTGCTTATAAACATGCGTTTTGAAGTATAGGAAAATATACAAAATCTGCTGATAGGACTTCAGATCTCGTACTAACATAACGTGGTGTTTGGAACAGAATGTTGAAGTGAATATTTCGACATAAGAGAGACCTTGCAGCAGGGTCATGGTTTGTGCTAAGGCAGATGGAGTGTGTGAGAATACTGACACTGAAGTTGGAGCTGGCTGCGGAATTTGATTTGGTGAAAGATAAAATGTTTACACAGTTTTGAATGAAATGCTGGAACACTTTTGCCACGCCATTTACTACATTTTCCGACACTGTCCGTCTTTATTACGTCTCTCTGCCCTTTCTTCCGCTGTTTTTTTTCTCGTTATTTAGTTTTCTATGTTTCTTTCGTCTCTCAAAATTTCCGAATTGCATGCCGTTCCAAGCGACATGTACATAAATAAATGCCTCTGATTTTACTACTCTGATGCATTAGATTCGTCAGAATAGCTACGGACTAACACTGAGGTTATGAGGCATTTATAATAATCAATTGTTAAGACTGTTGTTCACTGTGGGTCTGTAGAAACTGGTGAGAGAAAGTGCTGGGCTCCGCAACTACACATCAGCTTAGGCTACGTGAGGATACGCCGGCTATAATACGGAAGGCAGAAAAGGCATTGTCAACAGTAGCCTCACTCTTGGAAGAGCGACTGGCCGTTGGAGTTTGTTTAGGAATAGTTTTTAATACAAGTTCATAGTTTCATTGACAAGTCCTTTTATTTTGTGGAAAGGGGGTAGTCGCTCTTCGAATCAAATTCTCCACCTTTTATGGAACCTGCCAGTTTACAACCGATATCACTTAGTCCTACCAGACTCTATCCTCAGAGAAGGGTGCAATCCACGTAATCACACCGTTTCACTATTATTGTTGTCTAATCTAGACATAATTCTCGTATATGGTTTGCTTTAATGAAACGTTTTGCTTATGTTCCATGTTCATCACCTTCTGTATGTCGCGCCCTTCCTCTCTCCGCTTCTCATCGTCGGTATAGCGGCTGACTACGGGCTGGACGGTCCGGGGATCGAATCCCGGTGGGGACGAGATTTTCCGCCCGTCCAGACCGGCCCTGGGGCCCACACAGCCTCCTGTACAATGGGTACCGGGTCTTTCCTGGGGGTAAAGTGCGGCCAGGACGTGCTGCTGACCACTCACCCCCTTCTAGTGGAAGAGTAGAGCTATATCTCTACCCGCCCTCTGGGCCACACCGGGCCTGTGACGGGATAACTTTACCTTTTTAATACAAGTATTTGGCGAACACTATAAATTATGAAGATGCTTGTTACGGAATTTTCCTCAATTTTCCTGTTACTTAGTAACTTCATCTTTTGGTTATGATAGTACCCTCTTATAGAAACCTTTACAACTTATTGAGAAAACACTTGGGAGTCGCCGAAGAAAGTTATTTTATTCGTTTCAACCTCATTACACAATTTATTGGAGGGAATTTTGAGTTTCGGCCTGCTGTCGGCAATTCTGTGCCCCTACACGGCACTTTCACACCTAGAAAAGGTTTCTGTTTTAACCAACCTCTCTTCTGTAGCATTTGACGCCATTTTCACGTCTAATGCTGTGGGATAAATTCCTAACGTCAGAGAAAATGTTCCCACGAAATGAGAGAAAATTAAAAAATGAAAATCGTCCTTTCGTAAAGGCTGTGCTGTTCTCGTTCAGAAAAGTCACTGGACTGTTGTTTTTCTGTACTTCTCTCCGTCCTTGCATTCATCCAAACCACGTTCAAAGACAACAACTATATGACATATCTGTGACAACATTCCATAGGTCGAGTAGGTTTCTTAAGCATGTAGGCCTATTTGTACAGCAGCCATGTGGCAAAGTTATTGAACTGACTCAAGCAGATGCTGCACTGTGCCGAATCCCAAGGACCATCATTTGATCAACCAACTTGAATACCTTAAAGACCATCAGTTCGGATAGACGGTGGTCTGCGTGGGATTCGAGCCGGGTAGCTCCGCGTTCTACTACAGATGCAGATCTTTTCCCTGCAACTTTCTTACAAAATCTAATTAAAATACTCGTATGATGAAGTGTTTAACTACTTGCATTGAGCAAGTCCGTTTTGAGAAGCTGCTAGTCCCTCATTTAGTCACCGAAGTTCTGTTAACTGAAGCGGAAGGTCCATTGCTGTGTTCCAAAGATGCCGTACTCATTGTCTTAGTTGAAACATGTGGTTTGATGGATACAGCCGTTATCGTTTCTATATTTTCCCGTACCTTTCTTTTGGAAAGAAGTCATATATAGAGAGAGGCATGACAAATATACATCTGTTGTCTTGCTTGTCTTGAAACAGCTTGTTGCGATTCGTTTCCATTACTCTAGCTTTAACTTCGCGCTTGAGGGTGTCTGTTGCTTTTTGGAGTGATAAATAGCTTACTTTCACAGAAGCGGTTCCCGAATATTTTCGGGGAAGCCCTCTGTTCTGCGCAAGGCTACGAAGCGCCGTCTGAAGTATAGCTTTTTACAACGACGCGTATTCTGCCTCCTGTTAAGCACGTAAAGTAATATTTGACTTTTTAACGTCTCCTTTTTCCAGTGGCGCGTTTCACAGACTTGTTTAATTTTGCACGGCGCTGCTACAACTAAACGTGTCGTTTAATTGGACTGTGAATTGAAGACGAGCTGTGTCCTTGGTCAGCGTGTCAGTTCAGTTCATGTGGAACAGGGTCTTTGACACGCTAAGAACTGGAGTAGACAAGGGTAGCTGTACTTCTCTAAGTTCGTATTTGGGATCTAGCCGGTTAGGTTCGACCCTGTGCTATCATGATAATTTTCGTGGTTATCCTCACTCATCCCAAAAAGTGCCAAGGTAGTGTCTTGATTGGAGCACAGTCGCTTCCTCACAGATCCCTTCTAGTTGTCCCTCAGCAATCGTACCATCGATGCTCTACAGTCTTAGATACTGACGTCGTGAAACAAACACTAAATACAAGCATGTTGCTTTCAAAGTAATAGACTTCGGAAATAAAAGCGGCTATAAAAATACCAGTTTGACAGCAAGGAGCTTAGTTTTTTGCTTAAACAACGAAGTGCCAACTTATGCACGATTCTGACGATGGCGCTTCTTATTTGGAAGCATTCATTCCTTGCACTTTGTCCACCATTCCATTTTTAAGTTTAGGGGACAAAATCCGTCCCCTCTTCAGTCAAAAGAGTAAGAGAAATCGGGCACAATAGGAGGACCCCCAGAGCTTGATAATTGCTTTTCTTGTCGGACGCAACAGAGGTCTTCCTTTTGCTGTTATGCGTGAGTGCGGGTACCGATTCTACACGCGAACTTTGTGTTTTGATTTCTGTTTTCAATAAAGAACCATGGCCACAGTCCACAGGGTGAATAACTTCAAGTCCCAACTTGATTTGCTTTGGAACTGCAATGCAAGTACGGAACTTATCACACCGAGCGCTGTATGTAGTTCAGTGAACGGACTTCTGGGTGTCGATGAGCCGCATTATTGTTACATTGACGTTGTAGAGTACAAAGGAAAAAGCCTAAATCGTTGGTTAGGCTCACACATCTGGTATGGAGATCGTGTTTGTCACGGCCGTTTCTGCTGCTCATCTCCATAGTGAGACAAATTCTGCATTCGCGCAATGGGCCGTTGATGCAGTTACTTGTAAGGGATGGTTCGCTGTGCATTGTAATTGTAATAGTTACTTTGCATTGGCGAAGACCGTGGTTCAAATCTAGGCCCTTCTTCTGCCTCCAGTGAGGCATTCATGACTTCCCACAGTGTATTCTGTAAAATTGACTCCTTAACTTGCAATGTGACAGATTACTTCACCATCTGCCACACACCACGCATTGTTATTAGTCTCCTGTAGCTAACATTTGTAAACCTGATGATGGCCTCCGAGTGGGCTGAAACATGTTGTTTCATTAACACCGTAGCTACACCCACCTAATAAACCAGTTGTGTTTTGACGTTTATTGTCCTTTACTTCATTGTTACGTACACAACGGGGATGCCTCAACTTAAGATTACTTCAGTATGTTTTCCACATCACCAGGGGTTCACAAATCCCGGGCGCCTGATCGCACTGGTGACCGAATTCTGTGCGCTGGGGCATAATATTTTCGGCCTATTTATTGCAGTTCTTATCCATTCCTTTGAAAAACGTGCAAGTCAGTTCACATGCATCGAGCAGAAAGCACCAAATGACAGTGCATTTTACAGAGCGCTACAGAATTTTAGCCTTCAGTATGGAAAGGTTGTGCGTCCATGCACTCTACCGTTTATAAGTCATCCCATAATCCTTTGTAACACTTGGTAAGGTATCTTCAAAAGAATCTAAATTAATTTAAACGCGACGTTAGAATTAGGATAAAAGAATCCGAAGAGTAAGGTACAATAATTATAGGAATAAACGCCACTAAAATTGGTCCTTTATGATTTGTAATTACAAAGTGAGGTTATGTTCGTACTGAAGAATCAAAATTTTTGTTCATCAGGAGTCTGAAGAGTTTTGTTAGGCTTTCACATGACGTTTGTTGCCAGTGGCTGCAGACGTACAATATGCAGCGTCTTGCGAGGGCTGTGTGAAGGAACAGAAAGGCCCTTTTCTAACAAAGGCCGTTGAACTGTGAATTGAAAGTAAACAGGTTGAAAGAGTTTGAATAGCAATTAAACTATAGAACACGGAAGTAAGTCAGCTTTCCTTCTCTTGACTGTTTTCAGACTATGTTTTTATTCATTGTTCTTCTCTAAGTGCTTTTAGTCCATTCACCTTGCTCCAAACAACAGTACACTGCACTGTGTCAACAGAACAACACTCCACAAGAAGACAGAATGAAAAACAACTTGAGTCACTTGTAGAGCGCATTTCTTACTTTTCTTTAGCTCTTCTGTTCCCATGAATATTTGTATTTTCAAGTGTTTTGAAGAAAATGTTTGTGTAACAGTGTGCTACCTTAAAACGCCTGTGAGTATGGGATACTGGTAAACTGAGCGCTGTAATGTTTTGACTTACTCTACCATTCAGCCTACTTCCCTACCTTACGGATACACTAGACCGACCGTGCTCTATATTTTCTCTTTCGTGTCCTTTCTCTCCTCCTTTTATACTTCGAACCACTTGCAAATATGCCCGAAATTTGCTGTAAACAGTATACCAATTGAGGCTGCCTTACTGCTATGCGTCTTAGTTTCCAGCAGTCACTAGTCGCATGCCTGACACGCGAAACTGTGAGGTGGTTTCAAGCTAGTGTCGTACACCTAATATAAGGATCTCAGATGACGTATGGTAATGGATCTTCGGAAAATGTGCAACCTTTGCGTAGACGATTTTTAGGCGCTTTCGCAAAATTACGAAAAGCAAACATTAGCTTCCTCACGTCCGTCTCCGCATGTGACAATGCGGCTCTCACTGAACGGATTTTCATGCAAACTGATATTTGAGTGTTTTTAAAAAATCTGTCCAGAAAATTTAAGTTTAATTAAAACAGAAGAAGATTAACAACCGATGCTTTACATGAAGACCAATACACATTTTGTATCTTATCGCGCTCAGTTTTTCTTAGAAGAAGAAATGTTACAGACAAAATAGTTGTAGAGAAAGTAAAAAAACACATTTTATTTTCATTAACCTTATTAGATAATGTGGAAAAATATTGTAGAGCCTGACTGGCCACATATGACAATATGGCGCATGCGCACTGCATTCAGGATACCTAAGGCTACAACTACACAGGATGTGTAATGCTTATTGCTTTTCCACAGCAACAGTGCACGAACGCGCCTCGGTGTTACGTCTTACGAGGGGTGGTGATAAGTCCTTAGCCCAACCAGGAAGGAAACAAGCTGCAGCGAACAAACTCGGGATTTATTCAGCATACTCCCCACGAAGGGGGACCGCGGTCGCTGGTTCGATCCCAGCTGATGTCACTGGAATTTTTCATTGACATAAAATCCTTCCGATCGCACTATGGACCTGGGGTCGACTCAGCCTCTAACAGAAATGAGTACCAGGAGTATTTCCTGGGGGTAAAGGCGGCCGGTGCGTAAGGCTGACAACTTTACCACCATCCTGTGACGTTGTCATGTAAGCGGGGAACCCTAACTTCCTGGAACCCTCTGGGCCACTCCAGGCTTGTAACGGCACTGCTTTACCTTTTACTCCCCACGAAGCTCAACACACTTCTTAGCCCGTTGCTCTATTTTTCGTCCATGGTCACCAGTCGCGACAGGAAATCATTTGGATAGCGCCGAAAAAATTCCAAAAGTTGCTCAGACGACTGGCACCGTTGACGTTTTTGATCCGCGTTCAGGTATTTCGGAACCCACTTGGCGGAGACCTTCCCCATATCCAAATCTTCATGAATGATGGACCCAACCCGCTCACGTAAAATGCCCAGTTGCTCAGCTATTGATTTAGCCGAAATCCGGCGGTCTTCCAAGATTAACTCGTGAATTTGATCAATAATCTCCGGGGTGTTCACTGTTTTGGGTCGTCCAGGAAGAGGCGCATCACAGGTGGAAAAATCACCACGTTTAAACTGGGCCACCCAGTTTTTGACGGTGGCATACGATGGTGCATGTTCCCCTAATGTTTCTATCAGAATGGCGTG
>Ga0136643_10008470_pt1 | contig 15041 bp, 8 predicted proteins | sample TergutLab28metaG_FD_96883 | JGI IMG/M metagenome (GOLD analysis project Ga0136643, IMG submission 96883) | Labiotermes labralis P1 segment gut microbial communities from Petit-Saut dam, French Guiana - Lab288 P1 (version 3) (version 3) | ecosystem: Host-associated > Arthropoda: Insects >... | reverse complement strand
AGAGGCACTATCCGGAACATGTAGAGTTTATTCCAAAAATATATTTGAGAATTTGGTGGAAATGCTTGGTTATATAATAAGAATTTATCCCGATGTTCGGTCACCTGAACGTCAAATTTGAGAAGACAGTTTATTTATTATTGTTTAAACTATTTATTTATCGCTTTTTAGTATATGGAATATTAATTCTGTGTCTGCATTTACGTTCCGCTGTATCCAGGTATGCACTACTCTTAATATCAGCATACTTACTTACTTACTCCATGGTACAGAGTCTTTCTTGAGAAGCTAACTGGTTTGCAGCTAGTCAAGAAATTCCCCGCATTTCGCGGAACCCAACCCGAAAGTTCATCACCGCACTCACAAGCGTCCGCCACCTGTCCCTATCCTGGGCCAGCCCAATCCAGTCCATATACCCACATCCCAACTTCTGGAGACCCGTCCTAATATTATCCACCCATCTACGCCGATATTTATTATAAGGAATATTAATTCATCCTTATAGCGTCCCTGTTTTGTAAAAAGGGTGACAACCCACAAAATATCATTTTCATAGGAGAAGCAAGAAATTGGCTTCGTTTTACGCATGACAAATTCTTTGAGAGGTAGAATGTTCCTACCTATTTCGGTTATTTTAGAATATGGAGTTGTCATCTTTTTATATTTCATACGGGACCATTACTTGAATGATTCGCTACCAATAATACAATTCAGCTTAAAGTAGCTATGCAGCCTCCACGAACCCATGGATAGAAACCATCTAGGACAATGTACCGCATTATCTAATAAGACGGAGTGTGAGCGATACTGGGAGGCCAGGACAAAAATGATGGAAAATTTACTTTGTTATTTTATTATCACTATTTTTTGTGACTACCCCTTAGCATTAGGACTTTATATTTACCCTGAATGTTTCCTTTTTTATGTTTTTTGTTTTTTTAAAGTGTAATACTTTTTTTTTTAGGTTTTACTTTTATTGGTCGCATAGGTCAATGATAAACAGTCAATGTACCTGCCATTAGTAAAATAAAATAAAATAAAAAATATTTATATATGCACATACACACACACACACAGAACTGGCCCACTTCAACCCACGCCGCAGGGTCGCACTATATATATATATATATATATTGCGACCCTACGGCGAGTCCGTAACGAATTATGTGGCCCCACTGTGGGTTGAAGTTGGCCAGCCCCGATTTAGATGTACATATTTTCTGCAAAACTTTATGCATGTTTCTGCTATTGATGAAAGCATTGACTTATCTGTAATGATGGTAAAAGTTATCCATCATTTGTAGGTAGGTTTTCACCCTTTTTATAGGCCACGCAGCCTTTAGGGTTTTTCTAGGACCTTCGGCACTTGATGGGGGCGGGGGGGTCAGCCCCACGCCCCGGCCGGCTCTACCCCCGGGAAACACTCGGTACCCATTTTACAGGAGGCTGGGTGGGCCCCAGGGCCGGTCTGGACGGGCGGAAAATCTCGTCCCCACAGGGATTCGATCACGAACCGTCCAGCCCGTAGTCAGTCGCTATACCGACTGAGCTATTACAACCGGTTAGTTGTAATATTTTTCCAGTTACAACATTCTCCACTCCATAATTTCTTCCATTTATTAAAATATGCAAGAAAGAAAGCCATACTTCACATCCCTGCAGTGTCTGCTGAGTTAGGGGTCGTCTCCGTGACTGCGTTAAGTAACATCGGACTGATATTAGAACCAGTCTGTAAATTAGACGGTTCCCGTGCGTCCTTATTACTGCAGAGTAATAAGCTTCGCAGTTCGCATGAGAGACTGAAATATTCCGTCGTAGTAGTCTCATGAAAATTAAGTCTGTCCTTAAATTACCCCATATTGGAAGGCTAAATCAGCATAGTATAAAATGTCTGTACTTAATGGCATCTTGAATCTCGTTAGTGTCTTGCGCATCTGTGTCCACCAATGATGATTGAAAAATGAGGTCGTTTACTTCGAACTTGGCTTGAATGTCTTTCCAAGTGTCGTTTTATCTTAGTACAGTCGTGAAAATGTGTGACACTTTTGTCGTGTCATGATAATTTAAGCAGCAGCCCTTAAACTAGGCCTACTTTCCAACGCATATAACGCGCCAGGCGTCGTTGGCGCAAGTTCCTGAGGCCAGAGTTTGTCTTTCATTCGTTCGGGAAATATAATAACACCTGTGAAGTTGGCCACCCTTGTAAGACGGCCACCTGTCAAAATTGGCCGCATTTTTACGGAACCAGCAAGTCTATATGATATGATACATGGTCGATACTCCATAACTTGGCCTCCCGTATATTTTGAATGTTGGCCACAGTTTCTAGAGTAGTGCTCTGTTTTCTGTACAGGTTCGACTTCACCATGAAGGCCGATATGAAGAGTTTTAGAGTTTTGGGGGCCGAAATCCTCATTTATTAGCAGAACTACCTTATTTTCACTCAACCTCCGTCCTCTTGCCACAAGAACGGACAATACACTGAAATTTTGTAGAGGCAGCCGACCCATCACAGTACATAGAAGTTTCAATTAATTGACAAGATTATGTACCTGTTTTCCAGTTCGACCACTGTCACTGCACTGTGCACTCTGAACTCTACATTTGCAAATGCGATATTTTCACAGTTAAATTTTCGTATTGTCAATTTCTTTCCTTAAGTTTGTGTAGTTTGAGCGACTTTGTATGGAACCAAATTTGGCCAACGTAGACAGGTTTCACTACTCTACTACTACTACTACTACCAGTATTACTACTAGCAGTACTAGCACTACTAGTACTAATACTACTACTACCAGTACTACTACTAGCAGTACTAGCACTACTACTATACTACTACTAGCAGTACTAGCACTACTGCTACTACTACTACTACTAATAATAATAATGAAGACGGGACTGATAGGTAGCCCGAAACGTCAGTAGGAAATACTAATCTATGTTGCATAAAAACCCAGAAGAGAGATCTGATTTACGTCGCGTTGGAAGTCTGAAATCAAGCAGTTCTACATGTAAATTGGTACAGCGGGGAGGACTCAGCATGGGAGCAAATATAACCACTAGTAGGCTGCTCCTGACACTGAACTCCGTATCTCTGTATTAATAGCCGGAAACGCTGTAGCAGTAATATGTTGCTTGCCGTAAAGGAAATCAGTGAAGGAATAAAAGCACACATCCCGAGGGAAGACTATGACTCCCACTTCACAATGTCAAAGAGGGATTTATGAAACTTCTGGAAATGAAACGGAAGTATACTCCGGTGAAATGAGATAGAACCCCTTCTGGATAACCTTCGGGTTACTTTAGCTACATTCTTTACTGTAGAAGTAGCTTGTTCATGCATGAAATATTTGAACTCCTTTATGAAATGAGCCTCGGGATAGTTTTCTTTATAATAGTGCCATGTCTCTGCTATCGGATGCATCAAATAAACAGATCTTACTTCCTTGCTCGGTTATTGTCTAGGTTCGTAGAAGTTATTTGACTTTACGGATATGGATGGCCGTCTTTATGAAATCGCTCTACCGGCTCGTCTCTTCACCAAAATCAGAAATTTTATTTCCAGTAATAGAAAAATGTAGATATTGCTCTTCTTTATTCAGCTCTTTGAGCACAGTGCAATGCAAGCAGACTTACAGATTTAAGTAAATGAATTGGAAACAAGGCAAATCCGATACTCGCTCGGTTTTTGGCCCAACGGATGCAGTAATTTGTCATAGTGGATTTACAGACATATTTATTATTTATTGTGTGTCTATAGATTGGGTGTCAAACACAGCGTCATCCAGAACAATTATAATCCAGAAGATTCATCTTTTGTAGTATGACGTTGTGTTGTGTGGAACTTAGTTGCCGATATTTTGGAGGAGTTCGGTACCTCTATCTTCAGGGGAAGCAAAGGGCAGGGGCGTTGTACCACTGCCTTTAAGGTGTAGTAGGAAAGCTTCTCCGAAACGTCTGTAACAAATTACCGGTCACGATGGCGTCATTGTAACTGCTATGGTTTTGGGAAAATGAACTTAGCAACAGTGACCGCCATGCCATGTTAACGGTTGTTTTGTAATTGTAAATTAAAATTTGGGAGGTTTTATGAAATGCGTTATGTACATAAAGTATGAATTACAGTAAACAGTCCCTGCTGTATTGACTGTTGGGTTACTTAACGAAGCTGTTTCAGCTGCACAATTTTCCTTTAAGGCATTGAAGGCATTGTCCTTCCCTTCATTTGGAGAGACTGAGGAAGGCTAAGAAAATTCTCAGTCAGGTTAGCCAATCTTCTGTTGGAGATGGCACTCCACAGCACGTCCAATCATTGCTCACGTATTAACCAATCGTATCGTACTGGGAAAAAAGCAATTTTTTTTTTGCAGAAAGATAAACTTTTTCCTGCACTTAATTATGTACCATGTCATAAAACGTGTGAGAGAGTGGAGATATAACTCCATGCAGTCTTAACGTGAGTACTAGATGGACTTCACGTCGCTGCCTTCGCAGGCCATTGGATAGGAGGCTGGATGAGCCCAGAGCCGCCCTGGGCACAGTGAGGGAGAGAAAGATCTCTGCCTCTAGAGGGAATTGACCCGTGGCCTTCAAATTGCTTGGTGTAGTTTCTTGTCCTCGGGCACATCTATTTACATAACACGACGAATGGCACTAAGGATAAATTATTCGGACTCGCAAACGCCGTTACTATGGCGCGTTATCAGAGACTGGATATTCAGGATCTTTCTAATACTGTACAGGAATGTTGATCGCCTATATGTAGTGACGCTGTCAGTATTGCACAACATATTGAATCCAGTAGTTGGTTGATTAATGAGTTATGAATAGGCAAATAATGTGGAAGGGAAAGGTCGTTATCTCGTAGGAGACTCTGTCCTGGTATGCTGTTCGAGATTTCAATACGGTAGCTCACGAATACGAAGCAGGGGTGTTGATCACTCGCCCAGGTGTAGCGCCAGTACGGAAGTGGTACACTGTGCAGTTTAGGTCTAGAGAGACAATTGCTTTAGCTGCACAACAGATGACAATCTTGGGCTGGCAGGCTCCTGTTATGGGCTCCACATGGGGATCGTGAGTTGGTTGAGTGGAGGAATGAATGTAGTGCTGAGCAATACGCTGTTAATAGCTTACATAAAACATCGTAACGTTTCCTCTCTCAGGATTGTGTTTTCTCATGGTATGGTCAGTCGCCCCAGACAAAAAATGGTGAAGCACATTTAATGAAGCCCATAAACGGGAATTTTACTATTGGGACCGCCGTGCGTATGGCCAATTAAATAGGTGATGGAACTGAATGGTTTCTGATACCTGGGCCTGAAACTGCTCGCAATGCTTCCTGTACCTCCATCTACAGTTTCATGTCCCATCGATAGTTGTTATCTGGACACATTATTTTTAAAATTGTTGTACTTATTGTTTACTATATTCAGGTTGTTAAACCTGGGCTTATTTTTTTTTTATAATTCTACGTGTTTATCATACTATATATATCGAACACAGACGCTGAGTGACCAGGGCTCCGTACTCGGCGGGTTCCCTTCTCGTTTCTCGGCGCGGAGAGAGACTACCCTGAAGTTTTCCACACATGCTGGAATAATGCTGTAATTTCAGATATGGGCAGTTCTTGCGAAACTTTGACGCGGTCGCCCTCACATTCGACGCTGTCAGTTGCTAGGATAATAAGATTATATCATAACGTGGATGTGGATAAAAGAAATATGAGCATGGAACGTTGAAAGTATAATTTGTGACGCAGAAAAAGGTGAGTACTCAGACCCTGTCCCGGTACCACTTTGTCCACGACAAATTCCACGCTATCTGCCCTGGGATTGAACCCAGGCCACAACAGGAGAAACCGGCAACCAAGCGCTTGAGCAATGGCACCGGTGATCAAATTTCGAACGGACCTGGCGTTCGTGTATTAGACTGCTTGGTTTTTGGACTCTGACACACGTATTCAGAGAAGGATGTACCTTTCACAAAACTAGATCTGTTTCGTCAGTCACAACTTAGCACTGAGTTAGCTCTGCACCGGACCTAACTTGGGCGTTTTTTTTTTCACATTTTTCAACTGAACATGAAAACAGACCCAGTGTCCGAAACCTGCTGTGTGCGACATACTAAATGATGGACGAAGCACGGAAACCCAGTGAAATTCTGAGGCTCTTTAAATGAATCAAGAGTGAAACCGTCAGGGTCTTGCTGACAGCCTGCCAAGTCTGTAAGACGTTTCGTAGATGCAGCTTTATAGCTCTTATTGTCTTTTCCTTTCCGACTACCATGTAAATAAATTAAGAAAGAAGCACACGAACCATATGTAAGCGACAACATTAGTCGCTTTTGCCCATGAAATCCTTTATATCTGACAAATAAATTATGTAATAGCTAATGATACGTAGCAAAATTAGTATATCTTCAAATACAGCATCATTCGTACTTCATATGAAAGACTATTTGGGTAAGTACGGCTTGCAGTGCTACGTATTCCACGCCTTCTGTCTTTATTCTGTCTAAGGTTTTGCATTCCGTCGTCTCTGTTACGACAGATCCATAGCCTTTTCCAAAGCGAGTTCTCCACAGAGCGCGATCTAATGCCTCCTCTTTCAATTTCAAGTATTCTCTCGTTTCATTAAGGCCATCCAGTAGCTGCTTACGTCTTCTTCCTCGTCTTGCCGCCAAACTACATTTTCTGTCTGTGTGCAAAGTCGTTTGATGAGTCCACTGTAAACATACTTTGTTTTCATTCCCAGTTATTTTGATGGAAGCCCGTCTTCCGCAGCCTAAACCCGGCACAATTGCCAATTTGATGCATAGAATTATGTTCTGTATGAATTAAGTGGAGTGGATTATGTCTCTTCTAAGGATGGGTTATCAGGGCACGACATTATTGCTGACGCATCTTAGGCATTGACCCATAGCAGTAGCATATTATCTGCATATTCTTCTGTTAAATGAGGTAGATGGAAATGAGCGCACTAACCATGCAGGGCCTGTAGCAGTCGACATGAATAACGAAGAAAACGCAATTAACCAATGCCAGTCTCCTAAACAATGTGGTGAAAGTTTGTCACATAGCGTACTGTGTTGTGGGCGTGGTCAACGGAAGAAGTAAATTCGTGTGCCTGCTAAGTTAAGCCCCTATACTGAATATTCTTTCAAAATCCAGGTCGGTTCCTTAACACCCGCAGTCCAGTAAGCTAGAATTGTCCGACCCGCGGCCCGCGCCCAAATTTTTCAGTTGTTTATGCATCCTATAAAAACTGCACAGTAATTTTGGTGGGTAGGTATACCACTTATTGCGACTTCCACACGTGTGGACCGCGTACCAGCCCATAATAACAACCATTTAAAAAAGAATCTGACATCCCTAAGCTAACTCCTACAAAAATGACCAAAAATAAATTATAACTTAATAATTATGTTGTAGTATTTTGGGTGCCTGTCCCAGTGGCCGCACGGTCTGAGGCCTAGGTCTGCGGTCGCTCGCCTGCTGAGCTTGTGGGTTCGAATCCCACAGGGGGCGTGGATGACTTGTCGTGACTGTTGTGCGTTGTCAGGTAGAGGTCTCTGCGACGAGCTATCACTCGTCTAGAGGAGTCCTACCGATTGTAGTGCGTCGTTGTGTGTAATCTAGAAACCTCGTGAATGAGGAGGCCTTGGCCCACTGGGGACTGTTACGCCAAAAGAAGAAGAAGTCTTTTGGGTCGTGAAACCGTGTAGTTCAGTAGATTGTTCCTGACGTTTGAGAGGGATCTGGTGCTTGCATCTTCCATCCACCTTAAAATCCAGGCAGCAACTTTGTTCTATACTGCAATTTTCAGCCAGATTACGTACAGCTATAAGCCAGGTGACCACAGTCCAAATCATCATTGCCACAAAAATCTAAAATTTCCTTCATTCATAGGTAAAGGTAAAACTGTTTCTGTCAACGCCTTGAAGGTATGTAGGGGGTGTAGAGGTATAGCTCCACTCATTCCTAACTCGGCACTAATTAGTGGTCACCTTCACGACCTGGTAGCTTTACCCCTGAGGAAAGAAACCCCGTTATCCTTTGAGTATGGAGCTGGGTGGTCATCAGAAATGGACTGGTAGTTTGGGTGAAGAGAAAAATCTCTTGTCCTTACTGCGAATCGAACTGCGGATCGTGCAGCCTGTAGCCTGGTCAATATAGGCATAGAACATGACTTAATAGTACTTTATTCATAAAGTTCTACAGCCAATGTGTACTTGTTTTGTGTGAAAGGAAGTGTTGATACAACGTTAAATGCAAGATACATTGCATGGAGATCAAAATTTTTACCTCAACCCTGAAAGACATGCATTCCGAAAATAACACAATTGCGTCACGACGTCGTCCAAGGTTGGGATGACACGGCGTGATAATGTGGAACGCTGATAGTTCGTGAACAGGAGGATGGTGAACCGCTTGTAGGCTGTGTTGCCAGGCATGTGTAGCGGAGCTGAGTTGAATGACCGCGTCGGGCAACAGAAATAAACAGAGCCAACAAGAACATAGATTGTCTTCCAGGTTTCTGTTCCACGTTATTAATGGCAGAGTATTAATAGTACTAATTACTGTACCACTTTGTCAGTAAAACCTGGACAACTCGATCTATGTAATCGCTGGTTATCCGTTAGGCGACGGCCTTTCTTTCCTTAGCAGAAGCTAGGACTACTTTCTTCGCGACCGCTACCTGACCAACTCTGGAATCCGCCCCTTCTCTTCTTCTGGGTTCTGGGGATCCTTTCCCTGCAGATAACTTGTTCCAGAATGAAGCTAAATTCTCATGTCTATCCAGTATCGAGTTTGGAAATTTGTCGTGTTATAGACGCACTTCCCCTTAACATTCAGGGATGTGTGTTTGATGACACACAAATGAGATACAGAGTGTGAAGGTAAAGGTAAAGTAAATGTTAAGTTATTCCTGTGCACGACTTGGTGGCATGTGGAAGTTTTAACCTGGGCATTAGTTGGAGGAGAATTGTCAGCTTCGCGTTCCGACCGGCTTATTTCCGGTACGCATTTGGTGGGCCGCAGGCTCATCTGGACGTTTTGGGGAAGAAGAGGAAAAATGTTTCTAGAAAACGTGTTTGAGTTTTCATTTTGGTCCGCTGTTACCCTACCTTGTTTGGAAGGTCGACTGTGTGTGTAACGAAGCTATGTTACGTTTCATATAACCACTATTTTATTATGTGATTCAGTCAGCACAAGTATATAAAGTAATAACATAGGTTACAGCGACGTGTTTCGACTTATGAAGTCATCGTCAGGCTAAGCTAAAAACCATGGAGTTTTTTTTACAAAATGGTTGCGCGCATTTGGGATCCCAGATGGCTTACAATATGTGTTGCGATGCGCAACGTCACATAATAAAATAGTGGTTATATTGAATATTTACACAACGGGATGACTTCTTGCAAATTTAATTTGTTACGTTTATCTTAAATATTTTACGTTGCGGTGTGCACTTTTGAAACATACTCAGAATTTATATCTGTTTACAATGTCGAATATTTGTTATTGTTGGCTTGTCAAAAATTTGTGGGTGTCTGCATTGCATTATCTGTACTGTTGATAGCTCAGTTCTGAGAACACTTCTATCTCAGTAGATGCACAAGAAGACCTACGGGGATGCGAAGTCTGTGTAAATTCCGTGCAAGTTTCTATTCATCTTGGTATTGACTTAACCGGAATTCTGCTCGTATTTACGTTACAGTGTGTTGCGTTGCGTTGCTATCTGTAGGCATTTGCTAGCACACGCATGGCGATGGTTCTAGAGCCCATAATTGCACAGTCTTTCAGCTTATTTGAAATGTTTCCTCTTACGATGCAACAACTCATGGTTCAGTGTCCGACGTTACATCAAGTTATGTATTATTGTAAAGCTGTGCATGTATAGTCTGTGTATGGGTGCACCTTGTAAGTGTGTAAACTATGTTGTTCTTCCCTGAAGTAAGGCGGCCGGACCGTGAATCTACCCACTCATGTCAATAAAGCCCCGAGATTAGTAATGAGTAGAGCTATACCTCTGCCCCTTCCGTATGCTTTCATGGCGTGGACAGAAAAATCTTTATATTTTTATATGTTGAATATCCCTAAGCTAACTTCTACAAAAAGGACCAAAAATAAATTATGACTTAATAATTAGGGTGTAATCTTTTGGGTGCATATCTCAGTGGCCGCGCGGTCTAAGGCGTAGGTCTGCGGCCGCTCGTCTCCTAAGATCGTGAGTTCGAATCCCACCGAAGGCATGGATGTTTGTCTGTTGTGTGTGTTGTCAGGTAGAGGTCTCTGCGACGAGCTGATCACTCGTCCAGAGGAGTCCTACTGACTGTGATGAATTGTTGTGTGTGATCAAGAAACCTCAAGAATGAGGAGGCCATTGCCCGCGTTGGGCCGCAACGCCACAAAAAAAAATAATGCTATATTTCCTAGGGAAAGTTAAGCATATGAACAGTGTTAGAAGGAAGTACTAATTGACACCGAGTGACGGGCCAGTAATGTGTTCATGTCAGTAGTCACTGATGTGGAAAGGCGTAGTGCATTACACGCCTGAACTGATTCTACTGAGCAAATGCTATCATGAACAGCTAATGGTCATTCGTATGCGATAAGTCCTGATATTCTCTGTCTCCACAGATTTCGAACTGCTGATAACACTCTGATCACACGCGCCTTCCGTTGAAAAATCCGTTCTTTACATCTTATTTTCTTAACATGATTTTTAATTTTATATACCTATCTACGCTTAAGCTTAGCAGAGAAAGCGTAGTCGAAATAGCGAATAGGCCGCGGGCTGGACGATCCGGGGTTCGAATCCCGGCAGAGGAAGAGATTTTTCTAGCCTTCAAAACGTCCAGCTCGGCTCTACAGGGCACAACCACCCCCCCCCCCCATTCAATGGACACCGACGTTCCTTCCCGGGGGTAAAGCGGTCGGAACCTGAAGTTGACCACTCACCTCCATCTTTGCTGAAGTTAAGAATTGGTGGAGCTATACCTCTATTCATCCTATCTGCTTGCTGGACGTGGGCGGCGGAAAATTTTACGGTCAGGTTTTCGGAATGGCTTTAAATGTGAGAAATGATAACACGTATTTACGTTAACATGACGTACAGCTTGAAGTGGAACCAACTTGTATCTGCATTGCTGCACAGCGACCGATGAGGACTCTCCGGTCTACAGTACTCGCTTCCGCTTTAAAAAAATGTGTGTGGAAATTAACATAATGAGATGTTTTGTGCCGTCTTCATTTGCCTACCGTCCTTATAGTTCAACTATGTCACCTTCAGGATGATAGGCCGTACTGATCTGTGTTCTGCTTTCTTCCACCATCTCTTGACACCCGCCGAGTTCAGATCATTCTCAATATAATTTGACCACTTTGATTTTAGTCTTCCTGCGAATCCCATGAAATACTTTCTTTACGGTCCTATCATCAGGCATTCGTACCAGATGACCGGCTGATTCTAGTGTTCTTACTTTTATTGTTGTTACAATATTTGTATACGTAACCTGCAATTCGTCATTAGTTCGAATTCTCGATGTATTTGTATAGGATTTGTTGATGTTGATAACCTCACCACATGTACGAAGCTTATAAACGTCAACACTGGGTTATCAGTAACGAGAGTAGGGCCAAAGAAACTTGAAAGATGGCATTATGAGTGCCGAAACTGACCACACCAATGACATAAAGCTCAGAGTGTGGTTATGGCGTATAATTCATCTTGTCTAGGCTCCTGCTCCTGCTGCTTCTCAAGTAACATATTACTCACGTTACTGCTTGTTTTTCTAAGTTATTATTACACTACCGTCTTTCGCGCGTCTTCTAAAAAGAGAGCATACCGCGCTCTTTGGTATGTACAGACGGTCTCCTGAGACATTAATGTTTTACCAAGTCTTTCGATCAGGTTACATCTATTTAGAAGCTCAACTGCTTCTGGTCCCTAGCGTTTTCTGCCTATGTACCGTCATACCAGCTTTGTGTTTGGATAAGGAAGTGCTAAGGTGTGGGTAAGGGGTTTCAGGGTTTGACATAAGTTACATTTATCCCCGACCATTGCGATTCAGTGACTGTACCCCTGTTTCCTTTACGGAAGGTCTCCCGTTCAAATATGGGCTCGGAGACCGTCTGTCCTATATATTCCATGGTTTTCCGTACTCATTTGAGGCAGATGGCAGAGCAGTCGCCTCATTTTTGCCGCGGTCACTTCGTTCCACATCCGTCTGTCTCTTTACCCTGGCGATGTCATCACCCTATGTTACACAAGTATAATTTACACTATTCGAGCTGCCGCAAGGGGTGTTCAGTAAAACGCCAGTCTCTAAGTAAATAAATGAAATATATCTCCGTTTTAAATAAAAAATTGACTGATATACGTCAGCCCAACAAATATTTATTGGAGTATATAGGCTACATGTTTCAACTTGTTAACAGGTCATCATCAGGCCTCTAGCAGAATGAGTCTAAGGTGCTGTTTAGGTATTGGAATCCCAATATTTTTACAGTTGTGAACATACGTAAAATCTGACACTGGATAAAATTTATCCAGTGTCAGATTCAACAAAATTAACAAAGATTAGATGTAGTGTGCTGTTTATATTTCTTCAGTCTTAATGTGTTGATATGGTTGCGTTATGCGTTCTTTGTATGAAATGTATAAAATGGCCCTGTCACTGGCCGCTGCCTTGAGCCACATGAATGCAGTCAACACTTCATCCCCTATTTCTTTAAGATCGGTGTTGATGTTACTCTACCATAAGTCAAGGCCATCCCATTTCTGCCGTTCCGTGTGATTTTCGAAAAAAAAAAAGTAGGCATTTGTTGTTTTAATCCTTGCTTGCCGCATGTCCCGCTCATGTTAGTTACCCTTCAGGATGTGGTAAGAGTACAAACTGTGACGTTTCTTATTACGTAAATATGTTCTTATTTCTATTAGGCATACTTCCTCTCTCTTTGGTTAAAATACTTCTTCAAAACTTTTTCGGAATTACTTGCAATCTGTATTTTTCTTTTGTTTTATGTATATCTAGAAAAAAACACGAAATCTGTGTACTTAATGTACTTGGTTTTCATAAATGGAAGGTAGTGAATCGTTGCTGAATATTTACAAGCATTTACTAAATTTAATCTCGTCAACGTTTAGTGAATGCAGTCCTCTTGTGTTCACTCGTTCCTATGAAGTCGAATATTACGACCCGATTGTCTTGTAAAACACATTATTGAAGGGAAGGTGGAATGAAATATAGAATTGACGGAAAGACGAGGAAGAAGACGTAAGCAGCTACTGGATTACCTTAAAGAAACGAGAAGATACTGGAAATTGAAAGCCGAAGCACTGTATCGCGCTCTCTGGAGACCTCGCTTTGCATTGTGCTTATGGACCTGTATTATGACAGACTCTGTGAAAAGAAATTTGTCACGCAATCGGAAATTTATTTCGCTATGCTTGATATTGAATCGTTGTTATCGTCGTCATGGTAATTATCGTCGTCAGTTACAAGTGTGTGAGATCTATCTGTGTACGCAGTCAAGTTGAATCACTGTCTCTCTGCAGACCACTTAGTTCTGCAGGTGGGTGGGGGTGAGCAGCCTGGAACAGCCCGCGGGCTGAATGCGAAACAAGAACGCTGTGTTTGGTTTGCGACTGCCTTTGCTGCCAACGACAGGTGCATGAGGAGAGTAATGTCAACAGAATTAAAACTGTGGCACGATGGTTTGTGTACCTTTGTGTTGCCTCGAGAGAAATAAAAAGAATAGGGTAGTAACTGTTGGTTTGGACACACCAACCAGGCTCCCTTCACCGGAATGCAAGCTTCAATACTGAAACCGTATATCTTGGTTCCTGGAACAACAATAAACCTTAAAAAATTTCCGGCACCTCACTTCTTACATGGAAACAAAGATGTCTCTGTAGACGGAGGGAAGAAAAACAGCTAACTTAACAGTACACAAGCACACAGAGCTGTTCTGTCATTTCCAAATATTATTGCATGAGAAATTAATCGATCCATCACAGAACACATTCAGTCATTGAGCGCTACTGTGTATCCCTCTATATTTCGTTAACCCTTTAAAGTCTAGTTGTTACTTACATACCACCAGATTTAACATTCAACAATTTTGCATTTGGCTGATAAGGTTTAGAGTTTATTTCTGTGTTTTGTATTGTTCTCAGTACAAACAGAAATTATTTCCCTATACAGCATTAACTGATTGGTTTTTGTAATAGAGACGAATTTTGTTTACTGCGCGGTACGAACTAAGTTTTTAAATGCAATTTAGGTTACTCTTGATCTGTAAAGGATGTTACTTCAGTTTACCTGAACATCGCACATTCTTGTCTTATCATGGCAATGTGCTGTTTTCTGCGACACATTATTCTTAATTTTAGAAATATATATCAATGCCTTAAACGGTTAGAACGAACTATAATGTAACAGTACATATTTTTTAAACTCGAAATGAGTTTAAGTTGTATTCGGAAGGTATCCGGTTGAATATTGGCTACTTTGACGGAATTTTGATAGTGTTTAGAACACTTTAAGTAACTGTAAAAGTAAACATATTGGAAGTGACCATAATCACTATCAGAATTAATTTTTTATTATGAGATTTACATTCACGACTTCTCGAAGTCATTCCGGCGATATAAAATTACTTACAGCTTTTTCTACGAATGTGAATGTCCTTGCCTAGCGGTTTTTGGCTTGTCAAGAAAGGTTCTTCTCCGTGGAAATAGTAGGCTAGTGTCTGCTTTATGACGATCTCATTTTAAGGACAGTAGATGTCTTAATTGTCTTGCGGAAATTCCTTGTACTACTACAAATTTGCCAAATTTTTCCCCAGCTGCAGAATTCTGTAAAACAGTGCCAGTTCATGCCAATCACACTGTGTAACCGTGTACTGTCTTCTGACACTCCAACACCATTCGGACAGTCGGTTCGAATTCCTTTCGATATATATATATATATATATATATATATATATATATATATGTGTGTGTGTGTGTGTGTGTGTGTACTTGCTTATATTT